>Ga0070724_10000855_pt1 | contig 19676 bp, 25 predicted proteins | sample tdDd001_FD_67278 | JGI IMG/M metagenome (GOLD analysis project Ga0070724, IMG submission 67278) | Marine sediment microbial communities from the Atlantic coast under amendment with organic carbon and nitrate - tdDd00.1 | ecosystem: Environmental > Aquatic > Marine > Coastal > Sediment | place... | reverse complement strand
ATACAAAAGTGTAATCTTTTAATGTTTGTTTTAATATATGAGAACATCTTAGTTAAGCTACGTAAGTGCGTAGCTTAAACTTTGGCTTGATAATACAAAAGTAAAATCAAAACGCATTTGAAACAGTATCATTAATCTGGTCATAATAAAAAAAGAATCATTTTCTTTAAAAAATGAAACCTAGGTTGTTTACTGTTTTAGTGTGTGGGGTATTAATTGGATGGTGTCACTTTTTAAAATGAACACTTAAAAGATATTTTAAAACATATTATGTTTCGGAAAACAAAAGGAGGAATTCAAATGAAGTATGTTTGTACAGCTTGTGGATATGAGTATGATCCAGCAACCGGAGATCCTGATAATGGTGTAGCAGCAGGTACGGCTTGGGCCGATGTATCAGAAGATTGGGTTTGTCCACTTTGTGGTGTAGGTAAAGATTTATTTGAAGAAGTGTAATACATATACTGATAGAAATTGATAAAAGGAGGAAATAAAAATGAAGTATATTTGTACAGCATGCGGTTATGAGTACGATCCAGCAGCAGGTGATCCAGACAATGGTGTAGCACCAGGAACTGCTTGGGCCGATGTATCAGAAGATTGGGTATGCCCGCTTTGTGGAGTAGGCAAAGATTTATTTGAACCAGCATAAGTTAACTGACAACTTGAACCATTTGGAAGGGGAATTCTCTATGAATATGAACATTGAAAATATTGGCGAATATTTGAAAAGCCATAATATAAAACCTTCCTATCAGCGTATGAAAATCTTTGAATACTTGCTTAATAACCGGACACATCCAACAGTTGATGAAATATATCAAGCGTTGGTAAAAGAAATACCTACGTTGTCCAAAACAACCGTGTACAATACATTAAATTTGTTTGTACAAGAGAACATAGCATTGTTGATAACCATTGAAGAAAACGAAACACGTTACGACGCTGATACGGCGATACATGGTCATTTTAAATGCGAAAAATGTGAGAAAGTGTACGATTTTGACACAGATATTTCTACGTTACAAATCAATGCGCTTGATCATTTCCAAATCAATCAACAACACATTTATTTTAAAGGTCTTTGTAAAGACTGTTTGAATTAACTGATTGGGTTAAGGAGGAAGTTTCATGGCAAATCGTTTAGATATTTATAAGTGTGAATTATGTGGTAATATCATTGAACTTAATTTTTCTGGTGGTGGTGGTCCACTCAATTGCTGTGGTCAAGATATGACGTTTATGGAAGAAAAAACAGCAGACATGAGTACTGAAAAACATGTACCAGTTGTTGAAAAAATTGAGGGTGGTTACAAAGTAACTGTTGGCTCAACGCTTCATCCTATGACTGAAGAACACTATATCCAGTGGATCGAATTGGTAGCTGGTGACCTTGTAATGACTCAGTTTTTGAAGCCAGGTCAAGAACCTATAGCAACTTTTAAAACAGATGCAACTGATGTTTATGCAAGAGAGTACTGTAATTTACACGGAAACTGGAAGTCATAAGCAATTTTATTAGAATGAACAAGGGGGAATCAACATGATAAATCAACGTGTGCAAGACGCAATTAACGAGCAAATAAATGCAGAATTATACTCTGCTTACCTATATCTTTCAATGGAAGCATACTTAGAAAAGAACGGACTACCAGGGTTTGCTAACTGGATGCGTATTCAATTTCAAGAAGAGCAGTTCCATGGCTTAAAGTTTTTTGACTATGTTAACGAAAGAGGCGGTCAAGTAACATTGAAGCCAATTGCTGGTCCTGAAACATCTTGGGATGGTGTCATTGCTGTTTTTGAAGAAGTTGCAAAGCATGAAGCCCATGTAACGTCGCTTATTAACAACTTAATGTCTATTGCTATTGAAGAAAAAGATTATGCAGCATCAAACTTCTTACAATGGTATGTAGACGAGCAAGTTGAAGAAGAAGCTACTGCAGCAACAATTTTAGATCAATTACGTATGATTGGTGGCGAAGGTCACGGTATGTTAATGCTTGATCGTGAAATGGCTGCAAGAACATTTACTGCACCAGCTGAATAAGGAGGGGTACTTTGGCTACATTGGCAGGATCTCAAACGGAAAAGAATTTATTAAAAGCATTTGCAGGTGAATCTCAAGCACGAAACCGTTACACCATGTTTGCAAGTCAAGCTAAGAAAGACGGATATCAACAAATTGCAAATTTGTTTTTAGAAACAGCTGATAATGAACGTGTACATGCAAAAAGGTTCTTTAGTTTCTTAGAAGGAAGACCGGTTGAAATAACAGCAACATATCCTGCTGGCAGCGTAGGTACGACACTCGAAAACTTAAAAGCAGCAGCTGCTGGTGAAAATGAAGAACATACTGAACTGTATCCACATTTTTCAGAAGTCGCTAAAGAAGAAGGGTTTAATGATGTAGCAGCAGCATTCTCTATGATTGCAAAAGTTGAAAAAGAACATGAAGAACGTTATTTAAAACTTGCTGATAACATTGAAAAAGAACTTGTTTTCAAAAAAGATGCGGGCTCAATATGGAAGTGTCAAAAGTGCGGATATGTACATGAAGGTAAAGAAGCTCCAACAAAATGCCCAGCATGTCTTCATTCACAAAATTATTTCGAACTTAAAGAAATGAACTATTAAAGTGTGAAGGACTGCTTATTGAGCAGTCCTTTGTAATTCAAGGAAGAGGTGACTTAATGTTTGATTGGAAAGAGAATTACAGTTTAGGGATTGAAGAGATAGATAACCAACATAAACATTTGCTTGAAATAGGGACAGAACTATATGATTTAATGGCAAGCAAAGAGCGAAGACAATCAGATAAATATGACGAAATCATGGAAACAATACATAAACTGAAAGACTATACAGTTTTCCATTTTGATTTTGAAGAAGGACTTATGCAAAAATGCAATTACAGTGATGTTGATAACCATGAAAAAGAGCATCGTACCTTTGTTGATAAAATAAGCGAAATAGAAGATGAAGATATTGATAGTTTTCAAAATAAAATTACAATGGAACTCATCGGATTTGTAGCATCGTGGATAGAAAAACATATCTTAGAAACAGATAGGAAGTATGTAGCTGAGTTGAATGCATGTTTATAAAGTACTTTATATATAAGACCTGATGGCTTGATGCTGTCAGGTCTTAAAAATTGCGTCAAATCGTTAAGTTTCTGAAATGAATTTGAAATACCTACTTAACTGCGTAATAATAAAGAAGAAGACATGTTATTGGAGGTATAAAGGTGATAAATCAACAACGTCTATTAAATCGATTGGTGGAGTATGTCCAAATCGACAGTGAAACACGTAACGAAAAAGTATACGCAGATCACATGATCAGTATTTTAAAAAAGCTAGGCTTTGAGATTGTTCGTGACAACGCGGGTGAAAAAATTGGTTCTAACACAAATAACATCATTGCAAAACGTAAAGGTGAGAAAGCGGGTCCAAGTTTAGCATTGAGTGCTCATTTAGATACTGTAACACCTGGAATCGGTATTGAACCTGTTATTGAAGATGGTGTGATACGCAGTAAAGGTGACACGATTTTAGGTAGTGATGACAAAGCTGGTATTGCAGCTATGGTAGAAGCTATTGAAACGGCTATCGAGCAACAAGCACCAATGGGCGATTTAGAGCTTCTTTTAACCATTGCTGAAGAAGGCGGTCTTAACGGATCACGTAATATGGACTACAGTTTAGTTGACAGTAAATATGCATTTGTTTTTGATAGTGGCGGTGCACCTGGCGAAATTATGATTCAAGGTCCTGCCCAAGACAAAATTGAAATCGTTATTACAGGACGTCCTGCTCATGCGGGTGTCTGTCCAGAAGAGGGCATTAGTGCTATTCAAGTTGCTGCTCATGCAATAGATCAAATGAAGCTATTAAGAATTGACGAAGAAACAACTGCTAATATTGGTATTATTAAAGGTGGTAAGGCTACCAACATTGTGTGTCCAGAAGTAACCATTCAAGCAGAAGCGCGAAGTTTAAAAAATGAGAAGTTAGACATACAGACAAAACACATGGTGGCTTGTTTTGAAGACGCATGTAAAACATATAATGCTGATTATAGGGTTGATGTAGAGCGTGCTTACGATGCTTACCTTTTTGAGAAAAATGATCCATTTTTAGAATATACACGTAAGCATGTAGAGGCTGCTGGCCTTACACCAGAAGAAGCAGCTAGTGGTGGTGGAAGTGATACCAATGTTTATAATGCAAATGGTATAAAAGCATTAAACTTAGGGATAGGCATGAGTAAATGTCATACTCTCGAAGAATTTATTAAAGTAGAACATTTAAATCAGTCAGCTGAACTGGTTTATCAAATGATAACTGAATTTTGGAAGAGTGAGTTAAATTAACTGGTAAAAAGAGGCTTAATCATAAAGGATATCTTCTTTAAATGTAGAATGTACTTGTATAAAGTTATTCTAAGGAGGAACATAATTTATGATGACAAGAGATCAGGCTTTTGTGTTACTACAAGAGCATGTAGAAACAAAACGCGTTTTAAAGCACTCCTTAGCTGTCGAAGCAGCAATGATGGCTTATGCGCGTAAATTTGGTGAAGATGAACACTATTGGGGACTCGTAGGACTACTTCATGATATAGATTTTGAAAAATACCCTGAAGAACATCCAATGAAATCACCGCCAATCCTTGAAGCTAATGGCTTTGATCAAACGTTTATAGATACAATTCTATCCCATGGAACTGCGGCTCAGGTACCTAAAGATACCAACGTAAGAAAAGCACTTCATGCAGTTGATGAAATGGCTAGTTTCATTATTGCTATTGCTCTTATGCGACCTAACAAATTGGAGGGTTTAAAAGCTAAATCTGTTAAGAAAAAAATGAAGGATAAAGCTTTTGCCCGCGCAGTGAATAGAGAAGAGTTAGTGAGTTCTATGGAAGCTTTGGGCATGGAATTTGCCGAACATGTAGATATTATTGTAGAAGGCCTCAAAGAACGTGAAAGTGTACTAAGTAATGACGGATTAAGTTTACTCGAATAAAATTTTTGATAACGAATCTGATGGTCAGCCATCAGATTCTTATTTTTTGTATAGCATTTGCTTTATAATCCGAGTACAATGAATACAGATATAATATTCAGGAAAAGAAACGAGTTGGAGGCTAGTAGATTGAAGAAGCGTGATCAGAGTAGAACCCCATTATTTGATGCAATGAAAGCATACCATAAAAGAGAAGTTGTACCTTTTGATGTCCCTGGTCATAAACACGGTGTTGGACTCAAGGAATACAGAGACTATTTCGGAAGTCCTATGTTGGAGTTAGATGTTAACTCAATGAAATGTCTCGACAATCTGTGTAATCCTATTAGTGTTATTAGAGAAGCGGAAGATTTAGCTGCTCAAGCTTATGGTGCTGATGGCGCTTTCTTCTTAGTTAATGGAACAACCATTGGTGTTCAAACAATGATATTAAGTGCAATAAAACCGGGAGAAAAAATTATATTACCTCGTAATGCACATAAGTCTGCGACTACTGCACTCATATTAAGTGGTGCAAAACCCATATATATGCAACCGGAAGTTAATGAAAATTTGGGTATTGCCATGGGAATTGGATTAGATACAGCCATTAAGACAATGAACGAGAATCCCGATGCTAAGGCTATTTTTCTTGTAAACCCAACTTACTATGGCGCAACATCAGATATATCTGAAATAGCTAAAATTGCTCACGAGAAGGACATGTTAGTCCTTGTTGATGAAGCCCATGGTGCACATATGCGATTTCATAACGCATTACCAGAATGTGCTATGTCACAAGGGGCAGACATGTGTGCAGTAAGTTTACACAAAACAGGTGGGTCCCTTACGCAGAGTTCAATATTGTTGCTTTCAGAAGAACGTCTATCTTATAAAGAAGTAAAAACTGCAATCAACTTAACTCAGACAACAAGTGCATCCTATTTGCTCATGGGTAGTTTAGACGTGGCACGTAAACAAATGGTAATGGATGGTTCAGACATTTTAACAGACGTTATTGAACTTTCAAACTATGCACGGAAAAAACTGAATGCTATTAAAGGCATTTATGCCTTTGGGAAAGAGTTGGTTGGCACACCGGGGGTCTATAATTTTGATGAGACTAAATTAGGTGTAAACGTTAGAGGGCTTGGACTTTCTGGATTCGAAGTGTATGATTTGTTAATAGATGAATTTAATGTACAAGCAGAATTAGGTGACATGTACAACGTATTAGCCATTATTAGTGTTGGTGATTCTAAAGAATCCATTGACCGATTGGTTAATAGTCTTATAGCCATAGCTGAGAAGTACGGCAAAAAAGAAGCCTTAGAAATTAAAACGACAGCTCTATATAATCCAATAAGTATTATTTCACCTAGAGAAGCCTTTTATAGTAGCAAACATAGCATTAAAATAGAAGATGCGGCAGGCGAGATAAGTGGTGAGTCTATTATGACATATCCACCTGGGATACCTGTAGTTACGCCTGGCGAACGAATTACCCAAGATATGATCGATTATATCTTATGGTTAAAAGAAGAAGGTACACAATTGCAAGGAACTGAAGACCCTTACGTAAATACAATAAAGGTCCTAGGATTTTAAATGATTATAAAACCAGAAAAAGCACTCCCGAGGGAGTGCTTTTCTCTATTTAATAGACATGCGCTTGTCTACTTATTTTAAAAGATCAGAATTCATGTTTTTAACAGCAGTTAAAAGTGGAGCAGGAGCTGTTTTACCTAAACCACAGAAAGAAGTACCTTTCATGTGGTTAGCAAATCGCACTGCAAGATCCAAGTCTTTCTGAGATCCTCTTCCATGAGCAACTTTGTGAAGTAATGTTACGATCTGACGATTACCTTCACGACATGGTGTACATTTACCACAACTTTCGTCTTCAAAGAACTCATAAACTGTATGCAGGTAATTAGCTAAATTAGTTGTTTGATCAGCAACAACTATGGCACCAGAACCAACATCAAAACCGTTATCCCATAATTCTTGATAACATAGTTTTAAATTAAATTGATCAGCTGGAATAATTGGACCAGAAGCGCCACCTATTTGCAAGAAGTTAGGTGTTGAACCATCTCTCATTCCACCACCAAGATCATTGATAATTTCATTAAGGGTAATTCCAAATGCAACTTCATATGCACCCGGCTTATTAACTTTACCACTTAAACTAATAACTTTAGTACCTTTACTATCTGCACACCCCATACCAGCGTATTCATCGGCACCATGGTTAATAATAGTAGGTAAAGCAGCTAGTGTTTCAACATTAATAACAAGGGTCGGTAATTGCCATAATCCACATTGTTTTGTGTAAGGTGGTTTACGTCTAGGTTTACCTTGTTTACCTTCAATAGATTCTATAAGTGCGCCACCTTCACCACAAACATAAGCGCCGGCACCAGAGAAAACACGAATATCGAAAGACATATCAGAACCAAGAATGTTGCTTCCTAAAAATCCTTTTTCGCGCGCTTTTTCAACAGCGTTTATAGATATGTCGTGTAAATGAGCATATTCTTCACGAATATAGATGTAACCTTCAGTTCCGCCCATTAAGAAAGCACTCATAACCATACCTTCAACAATTTTAAAGGGATCAAATTCTAAGAATTGACGGTCTTTAAATGTTCCTGGTTCACCTTCATCAGCGTTACAAATAACGACTTTGCGGTCGCCAGGTACAGCAGCAGATTGTTCTAACTTAACGCCTGTAGGATAACCAGCGCCACCTCTACCACGTAGTCCAGATGCTTTAACTATTTCAATAGTGTCTTCTTTGTTGGATTTAACCACTTCTTCTAATGCTTTAAAACCACCAAGGTCCATGTAAGCTTCAATCGACATTGGATCATATTTACCGAAAAACTCAGTTAACATACTTACAGTCTTAGCCATGATTAAACCCCCCTATACGTATTAAGTAATTCTACGATTTTTGATTCATTTAGGTTTCCGTATACTTTTTTGTTAATACGGAAAGCAGGGGAAATGTCACAAGCACCAATACATTCGGTATACTCTAGAGAAAAATGTTTGTCTGGTGTTACGCCACCCATGACTATTCCAAGTTCTCTTTCTAGGATATCTCGAACACTTTGGTAATCGTTGACGAGGCAAGCAGTACTCTTACAAATTTTGATCACATTTTTGCCGCGTGGTGTGTCCGAAAGAGCTGCGAAGAAAGACATAACCGACGATAGTTTTACAACCGTAATCCCTAGTTTAGATGCAATGTAGCTTCCAACTTCTTCACTGATGTAGTTCTCATCGTTCAGCTCTTGAGCTGCGAGTAGCATCGGAATTAGATTGGCTTCGTCACTACCATTTTGATCGACGATTGCATCAAGTTGCATGCTTAGATCCTTGCTTAGTTTTTCCAAAGAAAAAACCTCCTTTATAAAATTGTAGGTTGAACCCATTGAATTAATGGGTTGAATATTCAGACATTTGCGCCTGAATGCAAGTTAACAATCGCTTTGTCGTTATAATTCTTCAAACGAGCAATAAAATTGCAAGATTGTTATGCTTATAACAACGTCAAGTGCTAACATTATGATTTTACCACAAATAAAAATCTCTAAACATAATTGTTATAGTTTTAACGACGCGAGTCAAGAGTCTGAATAGTGGGAATATTCAGACTGTCTTACAAAAAAGAAACAAGGAAAACCTTTTCAGGAATTTTAAGAAGGAATTTAAGGATCAAAAGCGAATAAGTTAGCAAATAAGAATTTAAAAAACATCAAAATAATTTTAAAGTTAGATAAAATTTTAACAGGAGGCAAAAACATGGATATAAAAGCGAAATTTAGTGAAGCGCAGGACTATGTATCGAAAGGTATATTTGAAGGAGCGCTTCAAATTTACAAAGAAATTATGGAAGCAACAGAAGGTGAAGATACATACTATTGGGCACTTAAACACTATGGTGATGTAGTTGGTTACATAGGGTATAAGGATTATTTTCAATCTATTGATGTCTATCAGAAAATCATTATGGAGTACGAGAATGAAGACGATAACTTATATGAAATGTGTCAATTAGATACAGCAAGAGCATATTTAGAGTGTGGTTTAGGTATGATCGAGAATTTTGATAACACGATTCATATGTTTGAACCCGAAGATGATCAAATGCAGGATTATAAAAAAACCTTAATGAAAAAACGTAATTCGTTTATTGAGCAAGAAGCAGAAGCCATTTATAAAAGCCGTTTATAAATGGGATGAATGATGAATGGTTAATGATGAATAATTGAAGACCGACAAAATAAAACAAGATCGATCCTTTTAAGGATCGATCTTTTCCATAATCATTCACTATTCATTATTAATCAATCATTGTCTCTTTGGCTTGTTTAATACCACAATTGGCGAGTTCATCTGCAACATGGTTCATTTTAACGACTTCGATAAATTCTTCGCGTGTGTAATTAAGATCATTCTTAGAGTTAAATTTTTTGAACCACTTTGTAACATCGGATGTTTTGTTTATGTCTAAATGTCCTTTTACACTATAAAATGAAATGTTAGAAATAGATTCAACAGATGCTAGCAAGCGTTCCCAAAGTTCTTTGTTTTCAACGGGTTCTTTTTTTGAGTTACGCCAGTTATTAATACGCCACTTATGATACCAGCCTTGTTGAAAGCAATTAATAACATAGGCACTGTCAGAAAACACTTGTACAGCTAAGTCTTTAGATTTTAAAGCTTCCAATCCTTTGATTAAGGCCATTAATTCCATGCGGTTATTGGTTGTATTCAGTTCTCCACCAAAAAGTTCTTTACGGTTACCATTGTACTCCAATACTGCTCCCCATCCACCAACGTTGGTGTCGTGTTGATTACCAGAGCAGCCACCATCGGTATGTATATTAACTGTTTTCATATAACACCTCTTATATATAAATACTTAAATCCCAATTTGGACAACTTAGTGAGCTAAAGTGCTCAATTTACTAACACTATTATTGTATCTGTATACAATTTTAATGTAAAGCCTTAAGAACACACAGCAAGCATGGTTCAAAAATGCTAAAATAGGATATATGTTATTAGGTAAAAGATACAAGGTAAAAGGTAAAAGAAAAACCTTTATCTTGTACCTGATTTAGCGAAGGGAGGCTCTCTTAATGGACCGGTTTGATTATTTAATTCTGAAAGAACTTCAAAAAAACGCGAAAATAAGTATTGCAGAGTTAGGACGTAAGATTAACTTATCAACAACTGCAACTAAGGAACGCGTAAAAAAACTGGAACAAGAGGGTGTTATTCTAGAGTACGCAACTTTGGTGAGTCCTCAAAAAGTTAATAAAAGTATTACTGCATTTATTACGGTTCCAGCTGGTGATGTAAGTGTACGTGAGATGGGTAATCTCCTAATTGCTATGCCCGATGTTGTGGAGTGCCACAAAGTTACAGGAAATGCATGTTTTTTAATTAAAGTCAGAACAAAAGATATGGAAGAACTCGAACATTTTGTTGATCAAATTAATCAATTTGCTCGAAATACCTATACCTATCTTGTACTATCAACCAATAAGGAATCGACAGAAATCAATTTGAATCGTATGGAGATTGAATAAATTTAAGGTGGAGTTTATATTTCTCATGATACAAAATGCTATAATAGAAATGTAGTATTGCTAATTGTATAGAGTGAGGTGGAGCAAAACCAATGCCGAGACCTAAAAAAATACGTCGTGTAGGCAACATGCCGCAGTTTAAATATTTTAAACCATCTGGCGTTAAAAAGGGAAATTTAGAAGAAATAAATCTTAAAGTAGAAGAACTTGAAGCAATGCGATTAAAAGACATTGAGGGGATGCATCAGATAGAGTGTGCAAAGAAGATGAACATCTCTCGACAAACCTTTCAACTCATTATTGATGAAGCTCGTCGTAAAGTAGCTTTAGCGCTTATTGAGGGAAAGAGTTTACATATTGATGGTGGTGATTATGCTGTAGATGTTTGCCAATATAAGTGCGAACATTGTGGTAGCAAATTGGATCTTGTATATGGACTTGAGAATAATCAATGCCCGATTTGTAGTGAAGAAGATCTTAAGTGTATAGATTTAGATGATGCAAGTCGTGAAAAGTGTTGTAACTCACCTGATTGTTGTTAATACAAGGCATAAAAAACTGCTCATTAATGAGCAGTTTTAGTTTGTACACTATACGGAACACCTGTTGTTTTTTACATATTTTACAACTTGTTCAGGGCTAAGTCCAGATGCATTAATTAAAAGCATTTGATCGTCTTCGCCGGAACCTCTTAGTCTACATTGAGCAGTTTCAATTTCTTCATACTCAGAGTCTACCCCAGATATAATACAAATATCTGCTTGAAGTCCTGCTTCGAGATAAGGGACGACATCATAGCCTTCAGTTTTTAGTGCGTTCTCAATATCGTTTAATCCATTTTGAATTGCAATTTTATAGTTTTTCATATGTATCCCTCCTATGTTACATTTCTACCAATAGAATCGAATTTTAAACACGAATTACGTAAGTTATGAAATAAACAATCAAAAATAAGAATTCTGACACAATCCAGTTAATATCTTGATTCGACAAAATGTGTCGATCTTGTAAAACATAAGGGTTCATCTTGCTATCTTAATTAATGTAACGTATCCTTATGTTATAAGGTTACATAATTGTATAGAATTCAAAGGGAGGATTATATGAAACATATAGTTATAAGTATGATTGCAATGACGCTTTTATTCACAGGGTGTAGTCAACCTCAAGAAACAGAAGTTGAAGAAACACCAGTTGTAGAAGCCCCTGCTGAAGAGACACCTGTTGTTGAAGAAGAAGCAACTGTTGAAGAAACGCCTTCAGAAGTAACAAAACCTTTTGTATTACCAGAAGGAACTGAAGTAACAGATAAATACGTATTTGACCAGTTCGCTATTTTGTTACCTGACACATGGATAGAAGTTAATACTACTGTAGATGAAGTGGCTGGCGTATGGAATCTGGCAGCAAAGAATGGCATTATGCTACAACTTTCTGTTGTTAAAGATGAAATCAAAGTTGTTGATGAAATGAGTATTGAAGATGAGGTTTCGTTAGATAGTTATTTACACTTAGAAGAAAAGACAGAAGTAGTTCTTGATAATGGCACTCATTTCTTTGGTGCTTACATCGAAGATCATGCAACAGAAACGCAATTTTGTTATTATTTAGCTAAAGAAGACAATAAAGTGATAGCTGTATTATTTAATAAAAAGTCTGGTTACACAGAAGAAGATGTAGTTTGGATGCACGAAATATTAGGAACATTTGAAATTATAGAGTAGAGGTGACTTATGAACATTGCACTTATTGCCCATGATAAAAAGAAAGACCTCATGGTTGAATTTACGAAGAAACATAAAGCAACTTTAGAAAAACATGCACTATCGGCTACGGGTACAACGGGTCTACGCATTATAGAAGCAACGGGCTTAACGGTTCATCGTTTCTTATCTGGCCCCCTTGGAGGCGATCAACAAATAGGTGCTAAAATTGCTGATGAAGAGATGGATATGGTTATCTTCCTAAGAGATCCATTGACAGCACAGCCACACGAACCAGATGTACTTGCTCTTCTTCGGGTTTGTGATGTTCATAGTATCCCTTTAGCAACAAATATTAGATCGGCAGAAATAATTCTTAATGCTTTGACTCTAAAAGAAAGTATGGAAAGTTCACTTTAAAGTAAATTAAAAAGTTAAACCCCAAAGTTTATGTTTATAAACTTTGGGGTTTTTTATGTTCTTCTTCTTCGATCATAGCAATTATTTCTTTTATTGAAGGTAATCTCTTTTTCGATTTTATTACGCCATTTATCATTAAGACAGGAAGTTCATCGCTTATGCCTAATCTACGATGCTCGTTTTGGTCTCCAATGATAGGGATAGGATGCTTTCTATTAGCCTTCATACCCTTTTTTTCCATTGCCGCTTTCACGATCGGCATCAATTTACAATACCCTCAACACACTTCATCATATATACGAATATCCATAGTAACCTCCTCTTAGAGCAGTAGTTTTTCTAATTCTTTTGACGATGGGACACGTCCAGAAGCAACAAGTTTTCCATCAATCATTAGAGCAGGTGTTTTCATAACACCACTTTGGACCATTTCTTTTAAGTCCTGAACTTTACTTAGTTCAGCAGAAAGATCATTTTTTTTAATAGTGCTCTCAACAGCTTCGTAAAGGTCATTACATTTTTTGCATCCAGTTCCAAATACCTTGATTTCCATAAAGTCACCTTTTCCTTTCGTAAACATTCTTAAATCACATTGGATTAAAGAATAAGATTAAATAAATACCCAACTAATAAGATAGAAAACCCAGTTATACCAACAAAAATGGCAATTAGCTTTGTTTTAATAACTTGTTTAAGCAAAATAAGTTCTGGTAGGGACAAAGCAACAACTGACATCATAAAAGCCAAAGCTGTTCCAACTCCAACCCCTTTATTAATAAGTGCACCAATGACAGGAATAATACCACTTGCATTGGAGTACATTGGAATACCAATTGCTACAGCTGCAAAGACTGCAAACGGGTTTTGTGGCCCAGCATATTTGCTTAATAGAGCTTCTGGCGCGTAGCCATGAATAAGGGCACCAAAACTAATACCAATAACAATAAAGATCCAAACACGCTTTAGTATATCGCGTACAGCTTCGGCTGCAAATACAACTCGCATTTTAGGTGTAATTTCCTCTGTTTCAACGTCTCCGCCATGTAAATCAAAGACATAGCTTTCTACTAAATGATAAAGGTTTAGTTTTTCTATGAGCATACCAGCAACGACACCAATGGTCATTCCGGCAATGGTATAATACATAGCAATTTTAAAACCAAAGGTTAGCCATAAATAGCCCAAAGCGATTTCGTTTACAATAGGAGATGTAATTAAAAAAGTAAATGTTACTCCTAAAGGAATCCCTGATTCAACAAATCCTATAAAAATGGGAACGGTTGAACATGAGCAAAATGGTGATAAAACGCCTAAAAATGCTGCAAATATATGAGTAAAGACTCCATTTACTTTTCCAAGCATCTTTTTAACTTTTTCTGGTGGAAAGAAACTTCTTATTATAGAAATGACAAAAATCATAAAGCTCAAAAGCAAAATAATTTTGAGTGTGTCATATATAAAGAAGTGAACACTCTCTCCTAAACGGGTAGTTAGATCGAGTTGTAGAATGTTTTCAACAACGTAATCTGCAAATTTTATGAGCATGTGAATCCTCCATTATGTGGCAAGCTTTGAAGCTCGTTCAAGAATCTCTGAAACTGTAGGACAACATATGTAGTAATGTACCTGAAGTCCTTCTTTACGACTTTTTAATAACCCAGCGTTTTTTAATATTCTTAGATGTTGAGAAACATTTGCTTGTTCAAGCTCTAAGGCTTCATATATATGACAGACACATAATGAGTCTTGATTAAGTAAAAGTTCCATAATTCTTAATCGTGTTGGATGAGCAAGAGCTTTAAAAATATTGGTAACATGGCTGTAATCCATATAGCCTCCGATCTATATAAGTATATTAGAATATGCTTATATAGTGACATCAAAAAGTGTGTTTGTCAATATAATTTAGCTAAAAAAGCTCATAAATCAGCGGAATGTAGAGAATGTGGATAACTCTGTGGATTATGTTGATAACGAACGATTGTTCGATTGAGTGCTGTGAGTATTGTATACAGTATATGAAAAAAAATTTATATGGCTACGGATTTATGTTGTCGATTACACATGGGGATTAATTTTATAGTTATGCACATTATCTGTGGATAAGGTGTGGATAATGTGCATAACCATGTTAATTTTGAGTTAATTCATGTGGAAAATTAAATACAAGAAATAGATACCCATGATCCTATTTTTTTAAAACACCTATATCTAGTGTTACCTTTTTGAGTAATCACTAAATATGACCCTAAAAACATGTGGATTAAATGAAAGTTATCCCCAATATCCCTAAAGTTATTCACAATCCGGGGATAACTTTGTGATTTACTCTGATTAATTCAGATTTAAGATTAGAATTAGGAATTTATAGTTAACTTTTTGATATGACGGGTATAAACAAAGTGGGATTTTTAATGTGTATATCCAATTGAGGTTAAATTGTTGTTGAGGATGTGATTGTATGTTACCAAAAGGGCTAGAACTTAGAATCGAGAAAAATGTGTTGTATTGGGAAAACCTCACCGGTTTTATAACTGAAAAGGAAGCCATAAACGTATCTAAAGAAATTAAGCATATCCTTGAGGAAAGACCCATCAGAGCACTCATTGTTGATAATCGTAAATTAACTGGGGTTTGGACGCCAGAAGTTGATCAAGTTTGGATCGAGCTCATGAGTGAATTACCTCATAAAGTTAATCGAACGGCAACATTGTGTCAAAATGTAATTAATAAACTTCAACTCAACTATTTGTCCAAGCAAGCTGGGACAACTGAAAATGTAAAAGCTTTTATTGAAGAAGAAAAATCTGAAATCATGGAATATTTGGGTTTACCAGAACTACATTTAAAGTAAATAAAGCTGATAAAATCTAGCTTGTTGTAGAAGATTCAAATTAGAGAATTCCTCAACAATCTAGACCGTTGACTCTGTCAACAGCCTCTGGACTAGTTAAATAACTAGTCCTTTGCTATTTTGGGATTTTATTACCAAATTGTAATGGTAAGACCCAATGGTAAAGTGTCATAATATAAATAAGATGTTTTTAGAAAATTCTGAACATGGAGGCAGGTATGTTAAATAAATTGCTACATGAATTAAAAGAAACCATTATTGGTAAGGATAAAGTTATTCGTCAGATCCTCATTGCTTTGTTATGTGATGGACACGTATTAATAGAAGATGTACCAGGTGTAGGTAAAACAACTTTGGCCAAAAGTATGGCACAAGTGATGGACTTAAAGTTTAGTAGAATTCAATTTACTCCTGATTTAATGCCTTCTGATGTATTGGGTTACTCTATTTATAACCGTGACAAAGGAGTCATGGAATTTACAAAAGGACCTTTACATAATCATATTGTTTTAGCAGATGAGATTAATAGAACATCGCCTAAAACACAGTCATGTCTATTAGAAGCTATGGAAGAAAGACAAGTAACAGTTGATGGTAAAACCTATCCTTTAGAGGCGCCTTTTCTTGTTATTGCGACTCAGAATCCTTTTGAATTTGAAGGTACTTTCCCTTTACCAGAAGCACAATTGGATCGCTTTTTAATGAAGTTATCTATAGGTTATCCAGATACTCTGGCTGACGAACTTAAAGTTGCATTGTCACAGAACAAGGCTAGTACACTCCAAGCTTTTATAAAACAATCAGAACTTATTGAGTTACGCGAAAAGGTGGCAGCAGTTCATATTGACGAAACCATTTCTAGGTACATTGGCGAATTGGTTAGAAAAACAAGAAATGACGAACGTATTCTTTTAGGAGCAAGTCCAAGAGGAACCATTGCACTTCATCATGTTGCTCAAGCAGAAGCGTTTTTACAAGATCGAGCGTACGTAATACCCGAAGATGTCATCGTACATGTCACAGAAATTTTGGCTCACAGAATACTCTTAAAGCCTGAAACTCGGTATAAAGGGGTTACCCATGAAGACGTTATACAAAGTATTATTAAAGCTTTATCCTTCCCTCAAAAAAATACGCATTCTAAGTAACTATAAATGGATCGTTATATTGTCCATAGTGGCTTTAGTTTGGGCACTTATGACAGGTAGCAAATATGGGTATAGTCTTTTGGGACTATGCCTTTTTGTGCAGCTTTTCAGTGGGGGCGTATTATTACATAATCATTCTAATTTAAGTTATTACTACTATATTATCAATCAGAAGAGAACAGTTGGAGACTCTTTATCCTTTGCCTATGATTTGGTTAATAACAGCCTAATACCCATACCTTTTGTTTCGGTTCAAATGGATTTATCTCGTGACTTAACACGAATGGAGCTCACTGAAGAGGGGTTTTATTTTAAGAGTTTGCAGTTATTCAAACGTAATATGGAAGTACCGTGTTCGCGTCGTGGTCATTACAAGTTAGGAAAAATGCATGCACGTATAAAAGATCCATTCGGTTTTTTTGAAATAGATAAAACCTTTGAAAGAACCATCGACCTTATGATTTATCCTAAGCGTTATGACCTGGATGCAATTCAAATAACTCCGTCAGAGTTATTCGGGTCAGTTCAAATGGATTCACCTGTATACGAAGACTATACAAATATTAAAGATATTCGCTCTTATCAAAATGGTGATACTTTTAAAAACGTTCATTGGAAGCTTAGTGCTAAAATGAATCAGCTAATGATGAAAACATACGAGTTAAATGCTAATCCTAAGATTCATCTTGTTTTAGATGGATGCCATGCTGCTTATAAAGAAGATACTGACCATCTTATTGAAGAGGCCTTGGTATCTATTGCGACATCTATTTGTTACTTCACCCTTCAGAAAAATATTGAAACAACACTTGAAAGCTCTTTTAAAAGAGATAATCAAGTAACCTATCGGAAAAGTAAAAGTATTCAAATGTATCCGTCTTTTCTATCGGACCTTGTATATTTTAGACCTTTAGGTGCAACTGCAATGTCTCAATTTATTTTTCACGAATCTCGAAAATGGCACTATGGAACAAGATTGGTCTTGTTAACTCCAAACCCAAGTCATAAGCTCATTGACGACTTGGCACCTTTAAGAATGCGCAAAATTAAAGTTAGTATTATTACGATTTCGCAGTCCCAAGAAACAATCCAAGATTTGATAAATTATGGATTAGCTATGGGCGTAGACCTTTATCCAGCCCCATTGAATAAGATAGATCAATTATGGGAGGCTATAGGATGAGAAGAGGAATAGTATACTTTTTAAAAGAAATGGATACATGGGTTTCCCACGGTATTATCTTTTTAGCCTTGGGACTCATGTTACATGACAGCTTATTTTTTGACATAGATAAACGTTCTTTGATGCTCATTATGATATGTGAATGGAGTGTTTTAAGCCTTTTGTTTTCTTATTGTGTAAGTTACAATAGGGCGCGTATTACATTGTTTGCTACGACCCTATTAACCATTGTTGGAATGATAGGACTTATTGGATTTAAATCTTTCTTACCTATGACTTTAAAATTACAATTAAACTTGTACTTAGATAGCGCAAAGGAATTTTTTCGGTGGTCTTATGGATACCTTACAGGAATAGCTAGTAAAACGAAAGCTATAGAAGACCTTGTTTTAATGGTGGTCTTGTATTGGTTTATATGTGGTGCTCTATTTATTCTTTCAAAGAACAAAATTAAAACACGCTATTATTTACTAGGTATTATTTATTTCGTGATTCAATGGAATCAGTTTATTGAGTCTGCTTCTTCATTATTGAAACTGTATTTAATTGGACTCTTAATACATCATTTAGTTCAACTTCATGGCCAGCGTATGGAGTGTGTGGCTCAACCTAAGGCGCAAAATGGAAGTGCACTTCTATACAGTGTTTTAGTATCCGTGTGTTTAATGTCTGTTACAACACTTTTCATTGGTATGGTACCTATTGATCAAATAAATGATGCTCTGTCAGATAAAATTCCAGACCTTATAAACTTACGAGACAGTTATGAAAATAGATTGGAAGATCGCGTATTCGATTTTGCTAATACCTTATATTCACCACAGGATAATCGCTTGGGTGGAACCATTGACCTTAGAAAGGATCTGATCTTTAAGGTTTCTAGTTCATACCCAGGGGTCAAGTTAAGGGGAACAGTTAAATCATATTACACGGGCGATCGTTGGATAAGCAGAGGGAACTCAAAAGTGGCCTTCGAATCTGCGAGTTCTGTAGATGGGCTTGAACGTATTAGAATACTCCCTATGGACTTTAAATCTTCAACCCTGATGACCCCATTAAATGCTAAAAAAATCGACTTGCAAAGTGGTAAGGCCATGACCGATGATCAAGGTGTTTTGTATTATAAAGAAGGCTTTTTTAACAGTGAACTAAAGGATTATGATGTATATTATGATGTAGACAATTACGAATTACTAGGGGTTGAAGCACGCCAAGAATATTTACAGGTTCCTGACGGATACTCACAAGGAGTGAAACAGCTAACGACTAGCATTACTATAAATGAGGAAAGTGAAAATGAAAAGGCTCTGGCTATTGAGGCCTATTTACGTACCCACTATGAATATAGTTTAGAAGTAGATGATTATGGAAAACAGGACTTTGTAGAGTCATTTCTATTAGAAGGAAAAAGAGGATATTGTACTTATTTTGCATCATCTATGGTTATTATGGCAAGGTTGTCTGGCATACCTGCAAGGTATGTAGAGGGGTATTATTTACCAACAGAAAAAGAAAAATTAGACCTCTATAGAATTACAGCAGATAGGGCTCATGCATGGCCGGAGCTCTACATCGAAGGTAGAGGATGGGTTACCTTTGAACCAACACCTGCTTATAACTCTCCTCAATTTCAAGCATCTGAAAACGCAAATTCTATACTCTTAGACAATGAGGAAACCGGCAAACCCAATGAAGAAATAGAAGAAGTTTTTGTCGGTAATCAACAAGATCAAAAAAGGCCTTATGG
>Ga0070724_10000853_pt1 | contig 19691 bp, 25 predicted proteins | sample tdDd001_FD_67278 | JGI IMG/M metagenome (GOLD analysis project Ga0070724, IMG submission 67278) | Marine sediment microbial communities from the Atlantic coast under amendment with organic carbon and nitrate - tdDd00.1 | ecosystem: Environmental > Aquatic > Marine > Coastal > Sediment | place... | reverse complement strand
ATGGTAAGAGATGCTGTAAGAATTGAATCTGAGTGGGGAGCATATATCACTCAAGGACAAATCTTAGGTTTCACCGATGGTATCATTGAACAATACATTCAGTACTTAGGGGACAGAAGATTAGAAGCAGTAGGTTATGCACCTGAATATGGTGTAAAACACCCAATACCATGGGTTGATGGGTATTCAAGCTTTAATGACCAAAGAACGAATTTCTTTGAAGGGAATGTAGTTAACTACTCCAAAGGTTCTATCGACTTCGACGACTTCTAAAAAGAAGATTTTCTAATCTTTCTTTTTGCCAATCTCTGCGTTGGCGCTTAAATTTTATGGACTCACCTACTCCTTGTAGGCTCCTCCATAAAACCCAATCACCGCCTTGACCTTAACAAAAATAAAAATCATAAAATCTCTTTTATAATGATAGAAATGATTAAAGTTAGTAAAGGTAGTTACTAATATAATTTAATGAAAGGAGCACATATAAATTGGCAATAATGATTCAAAAGCGAAATGGTCGCAAAGAAGTGTTAGATATAACATTAATTCATAAGATGACAGTTGAACTTGCTCATGATTTACATGAATTAGCAGATGATATAAGAAAAGCATCTGGAGTTGCTTTACGAAAAGCTAAAGAAAAATATCGACTAAAGGAAACAGAAAAAGGGTTAAATAAACAATTACTTATTAGACATATAAAATTACTTTCAAAACAAAATAAAGAGAGCATAGCAAATTCAACAGTAGCTATACAAATACTCTTAAAAAATATATTCGGAAATAACAACTCTACAGAATCAGACAACAACAAATAATCCAACAAATACAATTTTAAATTATTGTGCTTATTAAAGCAACCTATTAATTTTAAAAGGATTATAGATGTTTAAATTTCTAGAAATTTTTCATAAACTATTAGAAATACTATATACTATTATTAATATTATAAATACTTTATATTCATAAAAAGGATATGCAATAAATTATGAAGCTTTTGTTTACTAAAGCTTAGAATTTTAATTTCACTGAAAAGTAAGACTGTTTGAAGGTGAAGAGAGTGCTTAGATACACTCTTTAGCAAGTTCTACAATGCAGAAAAGACAAAGTCTAGACTTAGGAAGCTCTTTGCCTTCAACGTTTTGGCTGTTACTTTCTTGTTTCTTCTTTTCAATAAAAGAAGAAACTACATTTATTCTGTAGATTTCTCTTTTATATTTATTTCCATAACAGCTACTAATTCAGAAAACTGTGACATCTTCACCATAGATGCAAAGTAAACTGATAATATTCCTACTAGAACTACAGCATTAAGCCATAGAGGTATTGCTGAACCTAAAAAAAAGTTTATTAAGATTAGTACAATAACAGAAAGTAAAGACTTTCTATTTATACTCTTACACTTATTTACCTTACCCATTAAAATTTCAATATTTTCCATATTATCATTCATATTTTTATAACTATCTATTTTTTCAAAAAGTATCATAATTCTTATTATCCCTTATTTTTAAAAATCCTTCTAATCCTAACCATTTTTGTTTTTTAAACTTCTTTAATACAAAGTATTGATTAAAAAATTAATTTCGTGACGCAAAATGTGACGCTTTTGTATTATAATCTATCTATGGATACTCAAACTGTAAATGAATACTTATTAATTTCATTAATTATATTAAATATACTTGTTAGTATATCTGTTTTAAAAGATAAGCTTTCATCGAAATATGAAAAAACTGCAAAGCTTCTAATTCTTTGGCTAATTCCTGTTTTAGGATTAATGTGGGTTTGGGTAATGCTTAAAACAAAAAAATATCAAAATACAAACAATAACAATGATGTAACTACATTTGGGTGGTTTAGTTCAAGTTCACATGATAGTGATGCAGGAGGCTCTAGTGGAGGAGATTAATTTCAGTAGGTCTTATTTTATTAATAAACATCTTTTTAAATTGAACTCATATGAATTATACTAGTTTTAATCCTACTGATATTTTTAAAAAAGATAGTAAAGGCAATGATATATATTTCTTTTTATTCAATGGGTTTATTATAGATAATAAGATTAAGAGAGATAAGTTAATTGATTTAATGGGGTCAAGATATTTCTATTTATCATATAAACCACCAATGCTTTTTGTAAGCATGATAATAGCTTTTAAAATAGTACTAATCTTACATCTTTTCTATGATTTATCAACAGTAAGAAATGAAGAGATATTCGGACTAGCTACATTTTCAATTTATCTACTTTTTCTTTTTATATATTTTTTGAGAATAGTATTAACTTTGAAAGGTTGTAAAAGAATCTCAAAAAAAGAAAAAAAGTGGATAAATAATAACTCTAAATAGAGGGAATGGTTAAGTTCCCTTATTGACAATCTTCTCAGATAATCACTTTTGATAGAATGTGCATGTATTTAAGTTGCTACAATAATACCAAAATTCAATTATGTTTTCAATAAGTAATTGTAAATATTATTAAAACCATAAAATCAAAATTTCATATTAAATCCTATATAATCTAATTCAAACAAAAACAACAATTTTGAACTTAGGGAGAGAAAGTGAGAAATATATTTATTATAGGTTTAATTGTAGTTGCTATGGGATATATGGTTAATATCTTAGTTGGTAAGTACAATACAATTATTGAGGAAGAAAACCAAAAGAAACAAACTTTACAGCAAAAGCAGCAACAACCTCAAAAACAACAATAAAAGAAGAAGATAAACTCTTTACTTCTTTTATCTAACTAGCGTATAAACGATTAGAATAATCAGCAGTAAACCTACTAACATTCCTTTTTTGATTAGTTCTTCTTTCAAGTAATATCCTTTTAAAAAGCTAATTATATATAAAGATTGTAAATGAAAGATTATAGAGTTTGGATTTACTCTTTTTCCTCTTCTTCAAACTCTAACTCTACTTTATGGAAGTATTTGTTTATTCCATTCCAACCCTCTAAGAAATATAAGAAATGATTTACGATTCTTATGTCCTCTTCGCTTATTTTACCTTTCATGCTTGGCATAGTATCAAAATGTCTAATTACACCTTCTAAACATATTGTTTTGCTTTTATCAGGGTAATATAGATAGTCAACTAAAAAGTCTGCTGTCTCTTCTAGTTGGAACTCAATATCATCTTTACTTCCAATTTGGCTTTTTAGTCTATATGAGATTTCATTTCCTGTGGGTGCTTTTAGATTTAGTAGTTTATTGTCTTCATCTATGAAGTTTTTCATTAGTAATCCAATATTCATAGATTTTTCATGACATGAAGTACATTTATTTTCAAATATTTTCTCACCAGCATTATATAAATCCCTATCAAACTCTTCTGGAGGTGAGGCAAAAACAGCACTTAAAAACGTAAATATCAAAATAATAGCTTTCATAGTAACTCCTTTTTTAGATTCTACCATAAAAGACTATTAAATATTAGTAAATATTATTATTTTATTAGTAAACACAAGTGATTTACTATATTATGTAGATACAAGGAGCAAAAACATAAAATACGCCTTTATATATACAAACAAGGATTATTATGACTTTAAAAGAACAAGTACAAGATTTTTTAGACAAACAATTAGTTGATTTTACGAACTTTAGATATGAGTTTGAAGAGGATGGTGAGTACTTATATGTACATTTCCAAGAGGTATTAGGTGAGCAAGTAGAGGTTGAAACGACATTTAAAATCATCAAAGATACTTTATATTTCCACTCTACTTCATTTGGTTGGAAGCCAGTTGCTAAAGGGAGTGCAAATAAATTCTTCTGGATAGATTTAGTTAGAGGTTTATAATTGTAACCCTAGTGAAACTTATTGCTTATACAATTACATTAATATCAAAAAAGGATAGCAGATGACTAAATATGAAAATATTAAGTTTTTCGGTTTATGCGCTGGTGTGTACGCAATGGGTACACTATTTTCATTTTTGATTATTAGTGGATAAGAAGGATTCTCTCTCCTTTTTATTTTACAAGTTAATTTTATTCAATTGCCCTCTATGAATACAAAATTTAGCATCTCCTTATGCTAAGTTTTGTACTCTTTTTTATCACTTCGATATAACAACCTAAATTAAAAGACTTATGTTAAAATATCTTTTTTAAGGATATAACATGATAGATGTAAATAGACTAGACCATCTTGTTTTAACTGTAAAAGATATAGATAAAACAGTTGAGTTTTATACCCAAGTTCTTGGAATGAAAAAAGAGACTTTCAAAGGCTCTAGAGTGGCTTTGAAGTTTGGAAGTTCTAAAATAAACTTACATAAGTTAGGCAAAGAGTTTGAACCCAAAGCTTTTAATGTCAAAGAAGGTAGTGCTGATTTATGTTTTATTATAGATACACCACTTATTGAGGCAAAAAAGTATCTAGATAGTCTTGGAATTACTATAGAAGAAGGGATAGTATCAAGAACTGGAGCAAATGGACACATAGAATCTATTTATCTAAGAGATCCAGATAAAAACCTAATAGAGTTATCAAATTATAAAGAGTAAAAATGGCAGTAGAGATAGAAAGAAAGTTTTTAATAAACATAGATGAATTAGAGTTAGAAGATGGTTTAGATATAAAACAAGGCTATATCAAAACAGCTGATAATACAGTTGTAAGAGTTAGGGTAAAAGGAACTAAAGGCTTTTTAACTATAAAGGGTGAAAATGTTGGTGCTAAAAGGTTAGAGTTTGAGTATGAAATACCACTAGAAGAAGCAAATGAGATGTTAGAGAAGCTTTGCTCCAACCCTATTATTGATAAAACAAGATATGAGATAAAGTATGCAAATCATCTTTGGGAAGTAGATGTATTTTATGGTGATAATGAAGGTCTTGTAGTTGCTGAGGTAGAACTAGAAGATGAGGATGAAAAAGTAGAACTTCCATCTTGGATAAAACAAGAAGTTACAAGTGATATAAAGTATTACAACAACCAACTAATCAAAAACCCATATAAAAACTGGAAGTAAAATATTTTATTTGCTGAAATGAAATTGTAAAAAAATATGTTATAGTTATAGATATTTATTTAAAGGATAGAAAATGAATATATGCTTGCAAGGGAAAGCTAATAAGTTAGCTGTGGATTATTATAGATTAATCGATGATAGAGGCCCTATAGAGCAACTAAATGAATTCTTTTGTAAAGATGGCTTTGAGATAATCAAAGGTGACTTATCTATCTCATCTTTTGAAGATTTTGCTTTATGGTATGACAATAACAAACAAGACTATGTAGAGTGTGATCATACAATTGAAAGGTTAGATGCCGACACTTTAGAAGATGGAACTATTGAAGTTACTATCTGGATGGATTATAGAGCAAAAACAAAAAGGTATGAAAAAGTTCAAGTTCATGCAGTAATCAAATGGCATTTAATTGATACAGAAGATGGACTTAAAATTTTTAAATATACAATTACAAAATAAATTTGTAAATTCTTAAAACTCTAATCAATATATATTTTATAATATAGGAAACTTTTAGGTTACCTAGTAACCTTTAGGTGCCTTCTTAACAAATATTTCTTTCTATGCTAAAGTTTCATTCAATTTTAGCTTAGGATTAACTATATGAATCAAACAATCAATCAACTTTTAAATAGAAAATCAGTTAGAAACTTCACAGGTGAGTCTGTAAGAGATGAAGACTTAGAACTAATCTTCCAAGCAGCTCAAAGATGCCCTACTTCAATCAATGGACAACAAATATCATTAGTTTATACAAGAGACAAAAAGAAGATTGCAAAAATTGCAGAACTTTGTAGAGGTCAAAAACAAGTAGAAACAGCAGATGTATTTGTAACTTTTGTAATAGATTACAATAGAACAGCTTATGCTATTGAATCTCTTGGAAAAGAACAAGTAGTTGAAAAATCAGCTGAGGGTATAATAGTAGGTGCTGTTGATGCAGGTATTATGCTTAGCTCACTTCAAACAGCTGCAGAAGCTTTAGGATATGGAACTACAGCTATTGGAGCTGTTAGATGCGCTCCTGATGAGTTTATAGAGATTTTAAACTTACCACCTAAAACATATCCTGTTGTTGGTTCAACTATTGGTGTTGCAAAACAGCATGTAATTGATGCCCCTTTAAAACCTAGAGTATCTCTTGATTCATTTGTATTTGAAGATGTGTATGATGATGAGAAAGTAAAAGCAGGTGTTGAGAAATACGAAAAAGATTTAGAGCAGTTTAGAGATGAAAATGATATGGATTATCTAACTTCTCACAAAGAAGCAATAGCCTCATTTTATGAAAACTACTATATGCCACAAGTAAAAAGCTCATTTGAGAAGCAAGGTTTCCTATTTGAAGATGAGGTAAAATAGATAAAATTAGCACTCTATTAATTAAAATGCTAAAATAATTAGCAATATATATTGACAAGTGCTAAAAAATCTGTTAATATTACAGCATAAGTTGATAGAGATTCTATCAAGTTGACCTTTTTTTAAATGTTAGTTTCATGAGAAAAGAGAATTGAAAATATTTCCTATGTTTTATTCAATTATCAATTCTCTTTTTGTTGACACAATTTTAGAAGAGTATTTTTTACAGATACCCATAGTTTTACACACTACTCTTCTTAACCTCTCTCCCTTCTAGTAAATTTATAACAAGCATGAAACTAACATATCACTAGATTAAAACATTATCAAGATGACTTACTTTATAATAGAAAAAATAATTTGAAGGCAAAAAATGAAAACAATAGGAATGTTAGGTGGAATGTCTTGGGAAAGTACACTTTCATACTACAAAATCATAAATGAAGAGACTAAAAAGAGACTTGGAAAACTACATAGTGCAAAGATTGCTATGGTCTCTGTCGATTTTGAGCCTATTGAAGTCTTACAGCATAAAGGTGATTGGGATCGAACAGCCCAAATCTTAGTAAAAGAAGCAAAAAATATCCAAAATGCTGGGGCAGATTTTTTATTAATTTGTACAAATACTATGCACAAAGTAGCTCCTAAAATAGAAGAACAAATAGATATACCAATCCTACACATAGCAAATGCTACAGGACAAGCTTTAAAAAATGATGATATTAAAAAAGTTGGGCTTTTAGGTACAGCTTTTACAATGCAACAAGATTTTTATAAAAACAGACTAATTGAAAACTTCGATTTAGATGTATTAGTACCAAATGAAGATGATATAAAAATAGTTCATAAAATCATCTATGAAGAGTTATGTTTAGGAAAGATTGAAAACTCATCAAAACAAGAGTATATAAGAATCATAGAAAAACTTGTAGATGATGGATGTGAAGCAGTGATTTTAGGATGTACAGAGATTGGATTACTTGTAGAGCAAAAAGATGCAAGTGTACCACTATATGACACAGCTTTAATCCATGCTCAAGCAGCTGTTGAAATGGCAAATAACTAAAAGAAGTAAACTCTTTTAGTTATTATGAAAAATAGGAAGTATCTCTTCTCCTATTTTTTTGATAGCCTCTTTTAGATTATCTTCATTTCTTCTAAAATGTAAACCTATATGATTAACCCCTGCTTCTTTCATGTCTTGAAGCTCTTTTATTAGACCATTTTTACCCGTACTTATACCAAAATGATGTCTGTTTATTGGTGCATCATCTTCATTTATTTTAAAATCAAGATGTATAAAGCTAACATATGGTTTATCCTCACTTGCAGTTCTTCTGTAGATTTCTACTTGTGCTTTATGTTCATTTGGAGTTCTTGGATATGCAAAAATACCATCCAAATGCTCATTGATATATTCAGGGCTTTGTTGAGCAAGTCCAGCTACGAGCATTTTGGGTACATCAGCATGGGGTAAGATATCAAGATTATTAGCTCTTAATTTACTTAAATCTCTTTTTCCTTTGATAATATCAACAGCTTCTCTAAAGGCTTTACCTCTTGTACTAAACTCCTTGTCAAATACTGGATACTCTATAGGTCTATCTCCACTAGCAACTCCTAGAATAAATCTATTGTCACTTAAGGATTGCATAGTATTGTACATTTTTCTTACTAACCAAGGCTCTCTTAGTGGTAAGACAATAGCAGCTGTTCCAAGTAAGATATTTTTAGTGTGCGATGCTAAATATCCTAAATAAGTAAAGGCTTCAAAAACTTGAGCAGCATCTCCAAACTTTGGGTCATATAAAGGAACATCTCTAATCCAAGCAGCTCTAAACCCTACTTCGTCTACAAGTTTGATAAGTTTGGCATGATTACTCATATCTGGTTCACCATGGTATCTATTATCTTGAGCTCTTTTATTTACTCCGCTACTTGACCAGTCGTTATCTAGGGGCAATTCTACTCCTATTGAAAATCCTTCAGGTGCTAATTTTTCTAGTGCCATAAAAACTCCTTTTAGTTTGCCACAGCTTTAAGTTGGGCTCTTTTATCTAAAAGACCACTAAAGTGAGTTAGAATAAGTGCAAAAACTACTACAATTGCACCAATCCAAGGTGTTTGAATAAGTGAGTAGTTATCAACTATAAGTCCACCAGCCCAAGCTCCAAAGGCAATACCAACATTAAAAGCGGCAATATTTAATCCTGATGCTGTATCAACTGCATGAGGAGCATGTTGTTGTGCTAGTTGTACCACATATACTTGAAGTCCTGGTACATTTCCAAAAGCAAAAGCTCCCCATACTAAAATAGTTGCAACTGCTAAATAAGGATTTGTAGCTGTAAATGAAAATACTAAAAGTACAAGAGCAAGCCCTATAAATACTCTATATAAAGCCTGAATTGGTCCTAGTTTATCTGCAAGTTTTCCACCCCAGATATTTCCAATAGCTACAGATACACCATAAACAAGTAGGATTATAGAGATAACTTTTGAATCAAAACCAGTTACTTGTTCTAAAATAGGAACTAAAAAAGTAAAGGCTATAAATGTTCCTCCATAACCTAAAGCAGTGATTAGATAAACAAGAACAAGTCTAGGATTTACTAAAACTGATAGTTGTTGAGAAATTTTTGTAGGTTCTCCTTGTTTTAAATCTTTTGGAATTAAAATCAGACTTCCTAATAAAGATATCAATCCTAAAGCAGATACAGCTAAGAAAGTAAATCTCCAACCAAGTTCTTGACCTACAAATGTCCCTAAAGGAACACCAGTAACTAAAGCAACAGTAAGTCCTGTAAACATAATAGCAATAGCACTAGCTTCTTTATCTTTTGATACTAATGATGTAGCAATAGTAGATCCAATAGAGAAGAAAACCCCATGAGCAAGACCTGTAATAATTCTAGCAATAATCAAACTCTCATAATTAGGTGAGAAGTAAGCAACAATATTTCCTATAGTAAATAAAGCCATAAGGGCTAAAAGTAGATATTTTCTATTCCATTTACCTGTAAGTGCTGTTAAAACTGGTGCGCCAATAGCAACACCAAGGGCATATAAACTTACTAATAATCCAGCACTTGGTAATGAAACATTTAAATCATTGGCAATAGTTGGTATAAGACCAACAATAACAAATTCTGTAGTACCAATAGCAAAGGCACTAATAGTTAAAGCAAATAATGCAATAGGCATATTTGACTCCTTAAATAAATCTTAATTTAATGTACATTATGTGAAATTATATATGTAACATTCTTAAAATATTCTTACATTACTTTAGGTAAGTATAATACATACCTAAAGTAATGTATTGAAAAGTTAAGGGACTTTAGATATAATTTATTAAAATTTTTTAGGAGCATTTATGTATTTAGTAAATGACAAAGAGTACAAATGTGCTATAGATATTTCACAAGATATTTTTAATGATAACTGGAAACTAAAAATCATTTGGCATCTATTAGATGGCGAAAAAAGATATAAAGAATTAAATCAAGAAGTAAAAAATATAACTCAAAAAACATTAACTGTAAAACTAAGAGAATTAGAAGATAAGCAACTAATCAAAAGAGAATCTTTTCCTGAGATTCCTCCAAGAGTTGTGTATTCACTTACTCCAATTGGAGAGAAGTTAAGACCTATTTTAAATACTATGTTTGATTGGGGAATTGACTATGTTGAAGAGTGTGGTTCTTTTACTGATAAAGAAAAATGTGAACCAAGATTATCTTCAAAGTAAAGAGCAAGGGCTCTTTACTCAAAAATAATCGGTAAAACTGAAGCTATTAGTAAAATAGCCATTATAATATTTAGTTTTCTAACCATTGATTCATCTTTTATGAACCTTTTTAAAACTACTCCACCAAAAGCCCAAGTGTTTGATGAAATAATAGCTGTTACAAAGAATATAGTTGATATTACTACTACTTGAAATATAGTGTTGTCATTTGCTGTTACAAAGATTGAAATAGCTGTAATTGCCATAATCCATGCTTTTGGATTTACCCACTGAAATGTAGCTGCTTGTAAAAAAGTAAAAGGTTTACTATCTTCATTTTCTTCTACATCGTATGTTCCAGTGTTTCTTGCAATTTTAAAAGCCATCCAAAATAGATATAAAATCCCTATTATTTTTAATCCTGATAATAAAGCAGGAAACTTTTCAAAAACTACACCAAATCCAAGTCCTATAAGAAGAACCATAAGAGGGAAACCTATAACAATTCCACTTATATGGGGAATTGTTTTTTTATAACCAAAAGTCAAACCAGATGATAAAAGCATAATATTATTAGGTCCTGGTGTTGTTGCTGATGTTAAAGCAAAAGTTCCAATTGAAATTAGCATTGCAAGGCTGTAAAACTCTTCCATTTTTTCTCCTTTTTAATTTGATATTGAATGATAGCAGTTATCAAAAATAAATTCTTCACATAAATTGCTAATAAAATTATCTATTTTTGTGAATAATACTATCTTTTTATGGTAAAATAATATGCGAAAAGGAAGATAATGCAAAAAAAGGCTACCCATAATTTACATATGCAAATTGCAAATGACACTATGTATTACATATATGGTCATATAGATACTGATATAAATATCGATGATTTAGCATATAAATTTGGTATTAGTAAATATCACTTCCATAAGATATTCAAAGATCAAATGGGAATTAATATTTATGAGACTATTAAATCAAATAGACTTCAAAAAGCATCAAATCTTCTGTTGACAAATAAGTTTTCAACAATCACTGAGATTGCAAATATGTGTGGATATAGCTCTCAAACATCTTTTATTAGAGCTTTTAAAGAGAGGTTCCATCAAACTCCAAAACAGTGGAGAAAAGGTGGTTTTATTGAGTATTCAACACAGATTTTAAAAGACTCAACACTCTCTTCATATGAAGAGTTTAATTATGATGATACAAATGTAAAGATAGTAAAAACAAAGGCAAAAAAGGCTTATTATATAAGACATAAGGGATATGATTTAGATGAAGCTAAAAGAATGTGGCAGAAGCTTCAAGCTTGGGTTTATACGAATGATATAGAAAACTATGAAGAGATAGGTTTCTATCATGATAATCCAGCTATCACGCCTCACAATAAGTGTTTTTATGTAGCAGCAATAATTCCAGAAGATGATGTTGATTTATCAAAAACAAATCTTCCTCATTTTAATGTTCCAGAATCTTTATATGCAAGTTTTGATATCAAAGGTAAGATTGGTGATGTTCTAAGGTTTGTTCAGTGGGCATATCATAAATGGTTACCAAATAGTGGTTTTGAAACTACTACTAATCCATCTTATGCAAGCTTTAAAAAGAATCAATTTTTAGAAGAAGATGAAGAGTTTGAAGCTACTTATTATCTTCCAATTAGGTATGTTTGAAACCCTTGTAAAAGAAAGTATAAAATTTCTATACTTTACAAGATTACTGTAACTTACATTTAGGTATAATACTATTAAAATATAGGAGTTTAAAATGACACTATTTAGTATGTTTGCTCTAGCTGGAGCAATGTTTTTACTTGCTATCACTCCTGGACCAGCAGTATTTGCAACTGTATCTAGAGGATTAGGCTCTGGATTTACAAATGCATTAACTGTTACATTGGGAATTGTTTTAGGAAATTTAATATTTTTATCTATAGCTATTTTTGGACTAAGTTTTATTGCAGGTTTTTTAGGAGATTTTTTTATTGTTCTTGAATATTTAGGTGGATTATCTTTAATATATCTAGGTTACAATATTTTGAACTCAAAAGATCATGAAACAGAAGTTAAGGCTGTAAAAGAGCTTTCGTTTCAAAAAAACTTTTTAACAGGTTTATTTGTTACTCTTGGAAATGTAAAAATCATTCTGTTTTATTTGGCTTTTTTATCTACATTTATGAATTTAGCTAATTTAACGATGATTGATATGGGTATAGTTTGTGCTATTGTAACTATGGTATTAGGGGTAGTTATGACATTTTATGCATATAGATCAAGCGGAGAAAAAACTCTATTTAAAACAAAAAAGCCAAAAAGAAGAGTAAATACTACATCAAATCCTACAATGGCAAATAAAGCAACTTCTGTAGTAATTAGAGCATAAAAGCTCTAATTATCCTTGACTAAATTAAGAAGATTTTGATATATTCTTCTCTTGACTGTGTAGTCAGCTAAGGAGAGAAGCAGATGTCACTATTTTTTATTATTTTATTAAAGATATTTCCACTTTATATAAATATTGTTTTAGGGTATATATCATCAAGAGTTCTTGATGTAAAAAGAGAATCAATTGCAAATATTTTAATTTATATATTAGGTCCTATTGTTGTTTTTTCAGCAACAATTAGCGTAAAAATAAACCTTGCTGTAATATTCTTGCCAATATTTTTCTATCTATTTTGTTCAATACTTGCATTTATAATACTAGGTTTGTTTAAAAACTCTTGGAATGATCCTACAGGAAATATTTTATCTTTTAGTGGTGCTACTGGTAATACTGGATACTTTGGTATTCCACTTGCAGTGATATTTTTCCCGCCTGAATTAGCTGATATTTATATATTTACAGTTTTAGCTTCGTTTTTATTTGAAAGTACAACAGGTTTTTATGTAACAGCAAAAGGAAACTTTACAGTAAAACAATCTCTTATGAAGATTGTAAAACTTCCAATCATTTATGCATTTATTTTAGGGCTTTTATTTAACCTTATGGGGGTTGGTATCCCTGATGCAATTCAGTCTTATACTGCTCAGTTTAAAGGAGCTTATGGGATATTAGGGATGATGTTAATAGGTATGGGATTAGTTGGAATTAATCTTAAAAGAGGAAGTGATTTAGACTTTAAATTTATCTCTATTTTGTTTATATTGAAGTTTATGTTCTGGCCTTTAGCAGTTCTTGGGGTAATTTATATAGATCAACAATACTTTATGTTTTTAAATGAGGATTTATATAAAGTAATGTTCTTATTCTCTATTGTTCCACTTGCTGGGAATACAGTAACTTTAGCAGTATTATTAAATGCAAAGCCTGAAAAAGCAAGCTTCACAGTTATACTAAGTACAGTTGTATCTATACTTTATATCCCTATTGTATTAGCTTTATATGGAGGGTTTTAAACAAGTTATAATAGAATACTAGGGTCAAAGGAGTAGATATTGAAAACATTTTTTAAAAATCGTTTTTTTCAATTGATAGTTTTAGGCCTTATAGGTTTTGTTATAGCACTTACATCTTTATTGAATATTAATGTAAACACTAAAGAATTAGAGATTTTAAAAAGCACTTCTATTCTGTCCCAGAAAGTTAAATATTATGATGAAGTATTAACAATGTCATCGAGAATGGCAGCATATCAAGATGAAAAAATATGGCAAGATAGATACTATAATCATGCACAACAATTAGACGAAACACTGTTTGAATTGATGAGTATTGCTCCTTATATAAAAGATAAATTTCAAAAGATTGAAAATACAAATAAACAGCTTGTATTAATTGAACAAGAGGCTTTAAAGTACGCAAGTAATGCTCAAAAAGAAAAGGCTTTGTCTTTACTGTTTTCAGATGAGTATAAAGATTTAAAACAGATATATAGTAGCACTTTAGAAGAGTCTTTGAAAAGTCTATACCTTAAAAATAAAAAATTAGAAGAAGAGTTAGATTTTAATATTTTTATTTCATATTTAACAATATTTTTATCAATTGGTTTGATTAATATATCTGCATTTTTAATTTTTAAAGAGCTTGTATATAAAAATAAAAAAATCAATCAAATCTTTGATTTACAAACAAGTCTTGTTGTAATCTCAACTAAAAATAAACTAATAAATCTAAATAAAAGAGCCCTTATTTTCTTTGGATATAAAAACAATAAAAAGTTCAAAGATGAAAATAAAGATATAGCAGACTTCTTTATAATGGAAGAAGGTTATCTAAAAAAGTTTTACAATGGTGTAACATGGGTAGAGTATATTTTAGGTAAACCAAACAAAGAACATCATGTAAAGATGAGAGACTTGGAAGGAAATGTTTGTATTTTCCAAGTAAGAATAACTTCTGAAAAGATTATTGAAGGTGGTTATATTATCTCTTTCACTGATGTTACAGAGCTTAGAAAACTTCAAGAGAAACTAGAAAATGAAGTAAAAGAACAAGTTGAATCTTTAAGTAAAAAAGATTTAATTCTAGTACAACAATCAAAGATGGCTTCTTTAGGTGAAATGTTGGAAAATATTGCTCATCAATGGAAACAACCTCTTTCTGTTATAGCAACAACAGTAAGTGGAATCAAATTTGAGAAAAACTTCGATAAGTTAGATGATGCCTCTTTAGATGCTTCTTTGGATAATATATCTAATTCAACACATCACCTTGTAACTACAATGGATGTATTTAGAGACTTTTTCAAAAATGAAAAACCTAAAGAGTTTAGTTTACTAAAGCTTTTTAATAAAGCACAGACCTTACTATCTTCTAAGTTTAAAAACAAAGGTATTGAGTTAATTTTAAATATTGATGATTTAGTTTTAGTTGGAAAAGAGAATGAGCTAATCCAAGTTATTATGAATATCTTATCAAATGCAGTGGATGAACTAGAGAAAATTGAAGGTAAAAAACTAATAAAGGTTTTTGCTTTAGAGTGTGATGATCAAATTAGAATAGAGATTGTTGATAATGCTGGTGGAATAGAATCAAAATATCAAGATAAGATTTTTAAACATAGATTTACTACAAAAGAAAACAGTGGTGGTACAGGTATAGGTTTATATATGAGCCAGTTAATTATAGAAAAAGCTAGAGGAAGTATAGAAGTTAAAAATACTCAGTTTGAGCATGAAAATAACTCTTATAAAGGGGCAAATTTTATAATAAACTTACCTAAAGAGTAAGATAACTTTTAAAAGTTATCTTTGATTTTTGTAAGTAGTGAGCAAACTAGTTCTTTTTCTTCTTTTGAAAAACCTTTATAAGTTTTATCTAGAAGTTTATGAGAAATCTCTTCAACAATAGGTTTAGTTTTTAATCCTTTTGCTGATAGTTTAATGATAGTGCTTCTACTATCTTCTTTACACTTTGTCTTTTCAATAAGTTCCATTTTTAGAAGCTTGTTTATAAGTGCTGTTACAGTTGATTTATCTTTATTAATTGAAGAGGTGATTTTGTTCATAGGAACACCCTCTTCATTTTGATATAGTACAATTAGTATATCTCCATGAGAAGGAGCTAGTCCTTCTAAATCATGTTTTTTTAACTCTTCAATGATTAATTTATTTGCATTATTATGAATATTTCCAATTATTGAAATGATTGCATTAGTATTTATCATTGATTATTGTCCTATTTTGTTTCTTTTTAGAATAATAACTTTAATTTCTTTAAAAGTTAAATTTTCCATTGTTATTTTGTCTTTTATCTTCTTCTAAAATCTCTTCTATTGTGTCCCAATGTTCTGTGATTTTACCATTTTCAACTCTAAATAAGTCATAAAATGAATGAGCTTTACCATGCCATTTACCTTCGCTTACAGTTAATACAAAATCACCCTCACCTAGTATTTTATGTGTTTTTTCATAGATAAACATATCATTGATAGATGTTAAATATTCAATAGCTTCACCAAGTCCATTTAAACCATCTTTTACAAAAGGGTTGTGTTGGTGGTATTTTTCTGTTGAGATATATTCTGTGATTTTACTTGGATTTTTACCATGTAATACATCATTTACAAAGTTTTGAACAAGCTCTTTATTTTGTTTCGTTTTATCTAAATCATTTGCTTCTATGGGTCCATCAAACTGAGTTCTACCACTTGCAGTTTTTTCAACAATTTCTTGAAGATTATCCCAATGCTCTACGATTTTTCCATCTTCAAATCTAAAAATATCAAATCCAGCTTTTGGCCCAAAGAAGTTGTATTTTGTATGGGCAAATACAAAGTTGCCATCTTGAAATACTCTAATAACTTTAGCTTTTGCACTATTCTTTGGTAAGGCTTTCATAACTTCACCAAAACCTGCTAAACCATCTTTTACTGCTAAATTGTGTTGAATATACTTATTTGGGTTTATATATCCAACTGGTTTAGGATCACCATTTTCAATAGAAGCTAATAACTCAACTACTTTTTGTTTATTTGAAATTTCCATTTTAGTTTCCTTAGTATTACTTTGATTAAATGCACATCCTGCAAAAACTGATGCTGTTAATATTGCTGCTACTGTTGTTTTAATATTTAAAAGTTTCATTTTATTCCTTTTTATTTAAATAGTTTGATGTCAAACTAAATATATGAAGGAATTATAGTTTGATATCAAACTAATGTCAAGTATTTTTTGTATGTTTTTGAAAATTGTATATTTTTTAGTTTAAAAGATGTTTGACAAAAGTAATTAAAAGACCTATAATAAGCAACTAATTTAAAAATATAAGGAGGAAATAATGACATTGTATAGTATGCTGGCATTTGCTGGTGCGATGTTTTTATTAGCAATCACTCCTGGCCCTGGAGTGTTTGCGACAATTTCAAGAGGATTGGCTTCAGGGTTTAATAATGCTTCTTTTGTGGTTTTAGGTATAGTTTTAGGAGATATAATCTTCTTACTTTTAGCAATCTTTGGTTTAAGCGCTATTGCAACTGTTTTAGGTGATTTTTTCGTAATTGTTAAATATCTTGGTGGAGCTTATCTTTTATACTTAGGTTATAAGATATTAACTTCAAAAGATGAAAAAACAAATGTAAAAGGTGTAGAAGAATTATCTTGGAAAAAGAACTTCTTAACAGGTCTTTTAATCACTTTATCTAACCCAAAAGTAATTCTATTTTATTTAGGTTTTTTACCTACTTTTGTTAACTTACAAACTTTAACACTAATTGATATAGTTATTGTATCTGTTATTGTAACTGTAGTTCTTGGTGGGGTTATGCTAGGATATGCTTATAGTGCAAGTGGAGCTAAAAAACTATTTAAAAGTAAAGCTGCAAAAAGAAAAATGAACTTAGCTGCTGGATCAGTAATGGTTACAGCAGGAGGAGTTTTAGTAGCTAAAGCATAAAGGGTTTCCTTTATGCTAGTCTCTTTTATTTAGAAATCGAATCTTCTCTCTTCTCCATTGTAATCGGCAACAATATCATGTCTTCTAATTTGTATATTCTCTTTTCCTTCAAATTTTGAATCTTTAATTGAAGCTACAACTTGTTTTGATACTTTACTACTTTGAGTAGAGATATGTCTTACTTTATCTGCAATCTGGGCATTTTCTTGGGTAAATTTATCTATTTGTGATACGGCATTGTTTATTTGTCTAATACTTACTTCTTGCTCTTCAGAAGAGTTTTCAACTTCTTGGATAAGTGTAATTGTATTTTTGATATTTTCATTTAATGCAATATATTCATCATGCATTTTTTGAGAGTAGTTTTTACCTTCAATTGTTTTATTTGAAAGGTTTGTCATTAAATCTTCAATCTTTTTAGCAGCTTCAGCACTTTTGTTTGCTAGGTTTCTAACTTCTTGAGCAACAACGGCAAAACCTTTACCTGCCTCTCCTGCAGTTGCTGCTTCTACTGCTGCGTTTAATGATAAAATATTTGTCTGAAATGCAATTTGTGAGATTACACTAATAGCTTCAGAAGCTGCTTTTGTAGCTTCAAAAATCTCATCCATTGAAGTAAGTGTATTTGTTACAATATTAATTCCATTGTTAGCTGTTGTTCTAACTTCTCCACCAATTTCTGCCATATTATGTGCAGTTGCTCTATTTTGGGAAATAGCTGATGTAATCTCTTCAATTGAAGCAGCTGTTTCTTCAATTGTTGCTGCTTGTGTCATTGTAGATTCAGCAAGTTTTTGAGACTCTTCTAAAAGAATATTTGATTCTTCTTCTAAAATTAAACCTTGTCTATAGTTTTTTGCTAAGTTCTCTGTAATTTTATCTTTTAAAGAGTTGATTCCAGTAAGCAGATTTTTAAGCTCACCACCTCTAAATAGCTCTTCATCAACAGATTGTACATAGTTTTGTTCTTCATACTCTTTAAGTCTTGAAGTTACTATTATTAATGCTTCATCTATTTTAGAAATAGTGTTATTTACAGTTTCACTAATATAGTTGATTTTTGCATCAGAGGATCTTTGTGTAATTTCATCGTCAGTAAAGCCATCAGAAAGCTTTTCACAAGCAAGCATGATTTCACCATATACTTTGATGTCTTGATCTCTTTGGGCAGACATATATTGAGCTATATCATAGATTTTGTTTTCAATCATACGAAGTTTTTTAGAGTTTTCTTCAGGTACGTGGATACTGTTGATATTATTTTTTATATAGGCTTCAAACTCTTCAAGGAAGCTATAGATTGTATTCATATCATTTTTTGTTGATGAAAACATATTATCTTTCCTCTTTTTTCATTTTTTTATATAACTTTTCTGCTGATTCAACTTCTTCTTTTGTAGGTTTTACTCTAACGGAAATAAATCTTTTCTTTCCATTTTTTTTAGTAACAGGATAAGCAGTTGCACTAACCCAGTAGAATCCACCACTTTTAGTTCTATTTTTTACTATACCTTTCCAAGTCTTACCTTTTTGAACAGTGTCCCATAAGTCTTTAAAAGCAGCTTTGGGCATATCTGAATGTCTTACTATATTGTGGTGTTCCCCTATTAGTTCTTCTTTTGTAAATCCTGCTATTCTACAAAAGTCATCATTTACGTATACAATTTTACCTTTAGAGTTAGTCTCTGAAACAATCATAGTATCTTTTGTTAGTTTTACTTCTGCGCTCATTTTTCCCTCTTTAGTCTGAATATTTGTCTCTTGTTTCTAAAAATTTATTTAGATTATTCATAAATAAATCAACTAGTTTTGGATCAAAGTGTTTGCCTCTCTCCTCTTGAATTAGTTTGAAGATTCTTTCATCTTCCCAAGCTTTTTTATAATATCTGTCAGAACCTAATGCATCGAAAACATCTGCTAGTGCAGTTATTCTACCATAAATATGTATTTCATCTTGCTTTAATCCATTTGGATAACCACTTCCATCATACTTTTCATGGTGCTCTTTTGCAATAATTGCTGCAGCTTGAAGTACAGGTCTTTTAGAACCTTTTAGGATTCTATATCCTAATTCTGCATGGGTTTTCATAGTTTCAAACTCTTCAGTAGTTAGCTTTCCTGGTTTTTTAAGAATCTCATCTGGAATACCAACTTTTCCAATATCATGCATAGGCGAAGCAGCAAAAAGTATCTCACACTCCTCTTTACTTAGTCCATATAATAAGCCTAAATCTTTAGAGTATTGAGCAACTCTTTTTACGTGGTTACCT
>Ga0070724_10000852_pt1 | contig 19716 bp, 14 predicted proteins | sample tdDd001_FD_67278 | JGI IMG/M metagenome (GOLD analysis project Ga0070724, IMG submission 67278) | Marine sediment microbial communities from the Atlantic coast under amendment with organic carbon and nitrate - tdDd00.1 | ecosystem: Environmental > Aquatic > Marine > Coastal > Sediment | place... | reverse complement strand
GCCTTTTTCCAAATGATGCGTCAAGACGTTGTCCCCATCGTTAATGAAAACGATGCGGTAGTTGTAGATGAAATAAAAGTAGGAGATAACGATACCCTCTCCGCACTGGTAGCAAGTTTAATTGAAGCTGACTTGCTCATTATTTTGTCAGATGTAGATGGCTTGTATACTGACAATCCGCATGCCAACCCAGACGCCAAACGCCTTGAAATTGTTGAGACGATCGATCAGTCCATTCATGATATGTCTGGTGGTGCTGGCACAAAGTTAGGTACAGGTGGAATGGCAACTAAAATTAATGCAGCAGAAATTTCAACGGCAGCTGGTGTGAGCATGGTCATAGCAGACGGTAGTGTTCCCGATGTCCTTCAGAAAGTGGTTGCGGGTGATTCTATTGGCACTCTATTCTTAGGCCAAAAGGAGAAGATGAAAGCCAGACAACACTGGATTTCATTTGGAAGTCGTGTTGAAGGTCAAATAGTAGTAGACGCAGGTGCTAAAAAAGCACTTCAAAATAAAAAAAGTTTACTGCCTTCAGGAATGACACAAGTAAAAGGTTCATTTTTACGCGGTGTTGCAGTTGAGGTCGTTGACCAGGATGGGCTTGTTATAGGGACGGGTATTACTAATTATCCTGCTGACGAGCTGAAACGCTTGATTGGTGTTAAGTCAGACCAAATTGAAGAGAAAATTGGATATAAAGACTATGATGTCATAATCCATGTCGATAATATGATTCTTAGGAGGGCTTAGAAATGGATATTCGAGCAATGGCTCAAAGTGCCCGAAAAGCAGCAAGGCAGTTGGCTGTTATGGGCACAAAAGAAAAAAATACAATTCTCGAGGCGATGGCTATTGCACTTGGTGAACACAAAGAAGACATTTTTAAAGCCAATGCATTAGATGTTGAATCAGGTAAAGAAAATGGACTAAGTAGTGCTATGATTGACCGCCTTATTATAAATGAAGCAAGACTTTCATCTATGCAAGATGGACTTCGTACAATGATCAGCTTAAGTGATCCGGTTGGTGAAGTAGAAAACGGATGGAAACTTGAAAATGGCATTCATGCTTCTAAGGTAAGAGTTCCTATTGGTGTCATTGGCATGATTTATGAGTCGCGTCCAAATGTAACAGTTGACGCTTCAGGGTTAGCCCTTAAATCAGGGAACAGTATTATTTTGCGAGGTGGCAAAGAAGCTCTTGAAACCAACAAAGCATTAAGCCAAATTCTAAATGAAGCGGGTATACAGGCAGGTTTGCCTAAGGGTGCAGTACAGCTGATTTCTGACACAGATAGGGCTTTAGTAAAAGACCTTGTAACCATGGATGATTTAGTAGATGTGATCATTCCGCGAGGGGGTCAGGGCCTAAAAAAAGCAATTGTATCTCAAGCGAGTGTGCCAGTGATTATAACTGGTGCTGGCGTGTGTCATGTATATGTAGATAAAGCTGCAAATCTTGAACAAGCGCTTCCAATTATTGAAAATGCAAAAATTCAAAGACCGGGTGTGTGTAATGCCATCGAAACCCTGTTAATTCACGAAGGTGTAAATACGAAGTGGATTGAGTCAACTGTTAATACCCTTCAAGAAAAAGGGGTAGAAGTAGTTGGCTGTGAAAAACTCAGTACCATAGTGTCCAGCGTAACACCAGCCACGGACGAAGATTGGGCTACGGAGTATTTATCACTGAAGTTAAGTATTCGAATTGTATCAGATCTTGATATGGCTATGGATCATATCGAGACATACGGAACCCGTCATTCAGAATCAATTCTAACAGAGGATATAAACACAGCTGAAAAATTCCTAAATGGTGTGGATGCAGCCGCTGTTTACGTAAATTCGTCTACACGTTTCACCGATGGTAGTGTATTTGGGTTTGGTGGAGAAATTGGTATTAGTACTCAAAAGCTTCATGCAAGAGGTCCAATGGGTTTACAAGCTTTAACAACAACTAAGTTTATACTTAGGGGCCAAGGCCATATCAGAAGTTAATAATAAATCGGGTTAAGAGATATTCTCTTAGCCCTTTTTTATGACTATAAATTTACTAATTGGGACTTATTAAAAGCTTTAACAAAGTCGGAAAAATTTAATCTAAAGAATCATTCAGAGTCTTTTGCTCTTCAAGTGGATTTCGAATACAATAGGAGTATGGTTATGAGCACGGAGGGGTAAGAGAATTGGAAAATAGATTAAAAGCAGGTCAAACTGTAGAATTAAGTACACAAGATAATCCAGATAAAGAGAGTTATAAAGTGCGTGTTGAAGAGATTGTTTCTAATGAAGAAATAATTATTGAAGTTCCTATTATTGGTGGTAAAGCATTGATAATGCATAATGGTTCAAAGTTTAGATTAACTTACTTTGAAGAAGCATCTATGTTTGTACAAGAGGTATCTGTTATTACACGATTTTTGTCGGGTTCTGTAGTTAGCGCGAGGTTACTACTAGAAGGAAAGGCAAAAAGATTTAACAGAAGACAGTACTTTAGAATGCCAGTTTTAATTGATGGCTTTACACAGGTAGAGAAAGATCCATTTAAACCCATGACAACTACAAATCTAAGTGCAGGTGGTATTCGGTTTGTAAGTTTAGAGACGTTTAAAGCTGGGGATGCAGTTCGAGTTAAGATTAACATTAAAAATACGGAGTTGATTCTTGAAGGCACAGTTATCAGCTGTGGCATGGTTAAAGATTCAATTAGAAGACATGATGTACGTGTCAAATTTGATTCAGTCAATTCACGTGAAGAACGTGTCATCATGGCATACTTATTTGAGCAGCAAAGAGCTATCAAAAAGAAGGGGTTGGCCTAAATGAAAAAGGCTTTACTGATTGGGTTGTTTTTAGTATTGGTTTTAGCGGGATGTTCAAGACAAGTTGAAGAAGAAAAACCCGTATCAGTTATACCAGAAACTGTGGAAGAAGAAATACCTGAAGTTGAAGAGGTTGAAGACTTAAGTGATGAGGCTTATAGAAAAGTCAGAGTACATATACAAGACCAGCTTATGGTTTTTGATGCGTCTAGGTTTGATGAAGGTTTAATGATGGCTGTTAGAGATGACGTCATGTCAGGGATGGATAAAACCTTAGCAAAGGAAATTGTTGAAGAAGTACTCGATGGCTATTTGGATATGTGGAAACGTGAAATTGTGACTGAAAGTTTGGAGTTCCTTGTTGGGGAGTATTCAAGAGCAGACTACGAAAAGCTAATGCAGAATACGTCAAACGATCCAATACAAGGTATGGTTGTTGCTTATGTTATAGAAAAATTAAAACAAGAAGGGTATGAATTTGATTAATACTGATAAGGAGTGGCCCAATGCATACAGTACTACTTGTTGAAGACGAAGCTCGGATGCGAGAAATCGTTGCAACATACTTTGAGAGTGCAGGATATAAAATATTAGAAGCAACCAATGGTTTAGAAGCCATTGAAATATATGAAGAAGAAGAAATCGATTTAGTCCTATTAGATATAATGATGCCACAAGTGGATGGGTGGACGGTCTGTAAAAGACTCAGGTCTAAATCAGATGTGCCCATAATTATTATAACTGCAAGAAGTGAAGACGAAGATAAACTACTGGGTTTTGATTTAGGAGCAGATGATTATGTCACAAAACCATTTAGCCCTAAAGTTCTGGTAGCTCGTGCGGACGCACTTCTTAAAAGAGCAGAAGGACGCGTTGCCGGTGAAGAGGGACTCGTGAAAGCTGCAAGTGTACTCGTCAACACAAACTCACGAGAAGTAAAAATTGATGGAACAGCCATTAACTTAAGTCCAAAAGAGTATGATTTACTCTTATTTATGATGAAAAATAAAAATAAGGTAATGACCCGTCAAATGATTTTAGATCAAGTGTGGGGATTTGATTATTTTGGTGATTTAAGAACGGTTGACACCCATGTCAAAAAGCTAAGAAGTAAAATGAATGCATCTGCTGGTATGATTAAAACGATCATTCGAGCTGGATACATGTTTGAGGTGAAATAAAATGCTGCGTGGTGGAATATCGACCAAGGTCTTCGCCCTCATGTTGGCAATTTTTATTGTGTTTATAACAGGGGCTTTATACTTACAGACCGCCTTTTTTGAAAATTTTTATACGACAAGAAAAGCAGAGGCCCTCGATCAGAAGATGGAGGGTTTTGGTGCGCTCTACTCTGAATCCGACTGGTCAAGTCGAGAGCTTAGATTTAATACGTCTGCGTTTGAAAGAGCAAACGGTGTGCGTCTAGCTATAGTTGACGAGTCCATTAACATGCTTAACGATGAAAAGTATTCATTAACCATAGAAGATTATTCAGGTGTGTCTATTAGTCTAGACTTAAATGCCGCTCTTAGTGATAAAGAGTTCAGTTTAATTAAAGACGTTCAGGCCGGAGCTGTTATTCATGCAGAAGGATACTTGCTTGGAGATAAAGACAGTCTCCATATGTCACCTGTACGTCTGGTGATAGGCGACGATATTATTATCGATTATAAACCCATATACGGCTACGATGGTTCAAATGACAACTTAGACCGGATTGCTGGTAAGTTGTATGATGTGAACCTGCCCAATGAAGAAGCTATTATAAAAGGTGTGGAAAGCCACGGGGTATGGTCTATTGTGGATTACTGGAATAGAAATTATAACGTAGACCAGACAAGCCAGCAGAAGTCTCAGTCGGATGAAATAACACCAAGTGTTGAAAAACAAGCTTTTGTGTTTAGTGAACCGATATCAAGGGACCGCTATTTAGCCAGAGTATACCCATTAAAGAAAGAGGATAAAGTCCATTATGCATTTGTAGTAGCATCACAACTCCCAATTCTGGAGGCCGTTGAAACCTTGTCATCTTATTATGCAATAGTTGTGCTGGCAGCCATTATTATGAGTATATTCCTAAGTTATTTTGTCTCACGTATTGTTACAAGACCTCTTTTAAGAATTAACTCCATTGCAAGTCAAATGGCAGACCTTGATTTTAGTAACTATATTGAAGTCCGTACAGATGATGAAATTGGACATCTTTCTCAAAGTTTAAATACCCTGTCCATGAACCTTCAAGGGAATATGGAAGAGCTTAAATTAACCAATTCACAGTTACAAAAAGAAATTGAAAAAGAAAGACGTCTTGAGCTGATGCGTAGAGAGTTTGTTAGTGGTGCTTCACACGAGTTAAAAACACCTATTGGTATAATAAAAGGATTCGCAGAAGGAATTAAAGACGGGTTAGCCGCTGAAAAAATCGACTATTTTGTTGATGTTATATTAGAAGAAACAGATAAAATGGACGCCCTTGTTAAAGACATGTTAGACCTTTCAAAAATAGAACAAGATCCCAATACTTTAAATATGGAGTCTTATGAATGTAATGCATTTGTCAGGTCTGTGAGTGAAAAAGTTGAACCTCTCATACTAGAAAGAGGTCTAAGTCTAAAAATGCATATTGAAAGTCGTCCAATTATGGTATATGCAGATAGGCGGCGGATGGAACAGGTTTTAACCAATGCGCTGAGTAATGCAATGCGTTACTCTCACCCAGATACCTGTATAGAGTTATATGTTACAACTCACAAAGACAGCGCACGTGTAACTGTAAACAATTTTGGAAAATCCATACCTGAAGAGATGCTGGAACATGTATGGGATAGATTTTACAGGGTTGATCCATCTAGAAACAAAGAAAGTGGTGGGTCTGGTTTGGGCCTTTCAATTGTACGTGAAATACTTGTTCAACATGAAGTTGACTTTGGGATGAAAAATATTGAAGATGGTGTGTCCTTCTATTTCGAAATGAAAAAAGACATATCTAGTTAGAAAAGGTGACAATATGAAAGCAATAAAGACAAAGCATATAATAACCTGGGTGCTTATTGTCATACTAATTTCCATAGGGACTGGATGTCAAAAAAATAACCCTTTAGAAATTGAAGCAGCAAAATCATCTTTGTCGATAACTTGTGTAAAATTTAATGAGGCAGTAGAAAGTGATAACCCAACAACTGAGGTTGTTGATTTGTTCGAAACGTGTTCGGACAAGATGGAAGAACATTTACTGGGCAAATATTTACTGCGTTATGAAGATTTAATGAAAAAGGAAAAAGCAAGTTACAGCAAAAAGCTCTTTGACCGTGGTAATCATGAAGAGCTGTATAAGGTCTTTCCAGAGTCTTTTGAAGTGAGTGGAATAGACACCATAAGTATGCCACAGTTGCGTTCAACTCTTAGGGATTTAGTGCGGTCTGGATATACGCTCATAAAATCTGAAAACGGCTTATATGAAGTTGAAATTGACTATGGATTTTTCTTGAAATATGCAGAAAATATTGAAGCTGTGATTGGTGCTTATTTTGAACTTATGTATCTCGAGCAAATCGATCCAGTTTTTTCAAGTGATAAAAAACTTATAATAGGCGTTGAGGAACTAAAAGATCGTTTACTTGTTATGGATGAATACATAGTGAACAATCCTAAATCCCCTCGTTTAAGACACATAAGTGAAAAGGCAAATCGCTACTTGTTAACATTGGTTTATGGCTACAATGGAGTGAATAATCCCTATGACGACAACGATCGCATAAAAGATGCCTACTATGACGTATATGGTTCATTTTCTAACATTAAAGAAAAAACACCTGTAATGGAACTCTTTTCTGGTTTAAAATCTGTCCTGGATGAACATGATAAGACATGGTCAGGAGAAGTCTATTCTTATATCATAGAGTTTCCAGAAGTTTATAGAAAAAGATACCTAAATGCACATGTTTACCCGGAAGCATTTGTAGATGTGGGGTTTGGCTGGACCGTTGAAGGAGATTTATATTACTATCCTGTGTTCACAGGAATTCCAGATAGGTCAGAACAAGGAAAACTCAACTTACTGGGCCGAAATATCTCTGAAAAAAGAATGTTAGGTGAAGGCTTTGATGGCATGTACACCGGTGGAAATTATATTTGGACAGATTATAAACTGACCTTTAATAGAAGAAACTGGATTTCACTTAAATATAATATCTACACAGAGATGCCCGATGAGACCTATTACTGGTCTATAGAATCTTTAAACTATGATTTACATTCAAAAAGGAGAATTCAGCTTAGAGATGTCTTTGAAATGAAAGAGGAACGTGCAGTCATTGATGAGAGTGTAAAGGCATTTTTTGAAGAAAGTCGTACGTATTACGAAGTATCCTTAGAAGAATTTTATAAAAATACAAACCCAGATTTCTACTTAACAAATTCTAGTGTTGTCATGTTAGTACCTGTAAGCAAGAAATCAGAGTCGACTGAACGAATTGTTGAAATATTCATACCATTTGAAAAATTCAATACAAGTGTAGAGTATATATACAAAATTCCAGAGCTCGATGACGAACAGTGTACATGTTGTAATGGGTCTTAAGCCTTGAAAACACTGTGTTATAACCGAAAAACGTAAAAGGATTAAACCATTCACTATGGTTTAATCCTTTGTTTTTGTGAAAAATAAGGTTGATCAAAAACAATATTGTGATATAATCGCTAAGGTGTAAATGATAGCTCACATATTTGGGGCTATCATTTATTTTATATAGATCTAAATATCTTGGTTGAACATAGCATAGACGCAGTAAACTGAGATTATCTGATGATGGCATCAGATGAATGTAAAAATGAGATAAGGGTAGACCCTTAGAGCTCTAGAAAGGTGTGAACGGTCATGTCAGATATGAAAAGGATCCTGTTCCTAATCGTAGGCGTTCTGGCCGGAATAGCCGTCGGAGTCAGCGGAACATTTTATTCTATAAAAGACCGCATTGACGTTTTGGAGATAAAAGCTAACGAAGCGGTAACGCTTGCAATAAAGTCCGACAAATACGAGATGGAAATTGAGTCAATGAATCAAGAAATGACTCGCCTGAAAGAAGAAGTTAAAGAAAAAGATGAACTAGAAGAAAAAGTTAAACGTATTGAAGAGTTCATTGATCTAGATGCGTACACTGATGAAGATTTGCAAAAAGCAAAAGATATTTCACAGGGCACACCACTGGATTTTAAAACATCACTAATCCTTGTGGATTATGCCAACAGATACGACCTGAAAGTATCCCTACTCCTTGGCCTAATGGAACTGGAAAGTAACTTTAACCAGTACGAAGTGGGTACGTCTCAAGATAGAGGGTACATGCAAATCATTCCTCCAACGGAAAAGTGGTTAGCAAAAGCATTCTCAGATGAGCTTGGTTTTGAATACGATCCAGAACGAATTTATGAGCCAGAGTACAATATTGGTCTTTCTGTGGTTTACTTAAACACTTTAAAGAGTGCTTATGGTAACAACTACGATAGAATACTATCAGAGTATAATCGTGGACCTTATAATTTAAAGAAGTACTACGAAAAGTATGCAACCTACGAAACAACATATTCACGTGTTGTATTATCAAAAGCAAATAAGTACTTAGCATATAACCAGTAAATTTATATGAACTTATTCAGGAGACTCTCATTTTATGGGAGTCTTTATTCATTGTGTCAACACCACTAAGTAAGTCTGTTTTGAGATATTATAGGAAGTTTTACACTGGCGAAGCTTTTTATGTACAGGGGTTTTCTAACATGAATTTAGGTTTCTTGCCTTGTCTATATGATACAATGCAAAAAAAGTCGAAAAAAGTCGCGTGATTAACGAAAATGTAACCAATTTACCTTTATCTTACTGGTAATTCATTTCGTTTTCATATATGATGTATCTACACGTTGATAAAATTGTATCAATTACATAAAGCCATGATCATACATGGTAATAGCACAATACCTTGTCCAAGACTAGAGCGCATATACAAAGAAGGCGCGGACGGGGCCATGAAAACTTTTATATGTTTAACTTAAGCGTGTCTATAAGTGGCATACTTAAGTGTATTTAAGGGAGGCTAACATTGAAGAAGGTTATTGCGCTCCTCGTACTTGGAGTTCTTACTCTAAGCATGGGGTCATTAACATGGGCAGAAACGGACAAATCAGAGGCTGAAATCAAAGTACTGGTTGCTTTGTATGAAGGTGGTTATTACACACTGGACTCAGAGTTATCAAATGAAGAAAAAGATCAAAAGGCAGTGGCAGCATTCGAAGCGCAGTGGGGCATCGAAGAAGATGGTGAAGTGGACCAAATTGTCATTGATAAAATGCTTAACATTGGTATGTTAAGTATCTCAGACTTTAAGACATCTCAGCACACCTTTACTCAGACTTATTACAAAACGGGAAATCGTGGCACTGACATAGCTGTCCTGCAACGCGCTTTATTTAAAAGCGGTTGGTTAACAGATGATTCAATGGTCAGTGGAAACTTTGATGCTGTTACAGCAGATGCAGTTAAAGCATTCCAACAGTTTAATGGGTTAACTGTAGATGGTATTGTAGGCCCAGCAACAATTGAATTGATGAAAGCACAAGATCTCACGGCGGTTGTTGATGAAGTGCCTGTAAGTCGTGGTGTTACACGTGCTGCAGTGGGTGAATATCTGAACTGGTGGAGAGATGTAAAAGGGAAAATTATTGATCGTGGCACTGAGCTACATATCAAAGATATTTATACGGGTTTGGAATATAACGTGATGATGACATTCGGCGGCAATCATGCGGATGTTGAAGCTTTAACGGCTGAAGACTCAGAAATTATAAAACAAACATACGGTGGAAGTTTTAGTTGGGGTCGAAGACCTGTCTTGGTTTATGTAGAGGGTCGTGTCATAGCTGCCTCTATGTCTGCCATGCCACATGCTGGACGGGACGACAAACCTTCTGAAACCCTTGTATATAATAGAAGTCTTGGCTATGGATATGGATACAATTTAGATAAAATCAAGAACAACGGTATGGATGGCGTCTGTGATCTTCATTTTGCCGGTTCAACAAGACACCTAGATGGTAGACAAGATAGCAAACACCAAGCGGCAATCCGAGTTGCAGCTGGTATTGAATAAATAATAATTATAAATTGTAAGCCTCAAAACACAGTGTGTTTTGAGGCTTTTTGTATATCTACAAGTATATGACGGTATATATTGTAACGAACTGCTACACTCCTTAGTAGGTGCATATTGGTGGCAATAAAGTTGACTGCTTTGAAAAATATTAGACCCGAACATATGTTACAATAAAAGAACAAAGTAGCCACAACTGGCTGAGGAGGCAAAGTGCCATGAAACAGACGATTTCTGTTAGAAATCTCGTTGAGTTTATAAATAGAAGCGGTGACTTGGATATGCGATTCACCGGAAAAAATACCGCAGTAGAAGGAACCAAGACCCACCAGTATATCCAGTCCCAAATGGGGGATGGGTATGAAGCTGAAGTTATGCTCAAAACAACATTAACCCTAGAAGGGGTTGAGCTCTTAATTCAGGGGCGTGCTGACGGTATTTATACTGAAAACGACATTACCATGATTGATGAAATTAAGTCTTCACCAAGAGAACTCGATGAAATTGATGATGCAGGTGTACCCGTACACTGGGCCCAAGGGAAATGTTATGCCTACATCCTTGGTTTAGATGAAAAGGCTGAAGCCACAGACCAGTACGGCGTCCAGTTAACGTATGTGAAACAACATACCTATGAAACAAAACGTATGGAACAAATCTTCACATTTGAAGAGTTAGAAACTTTCTTTATGGAAACGGTCGATTTGTATATACGTTGGCTGTATGAACGTAGGGACTGGCTAAAAGTTAGAAATCAGTCCATTAAAGCGGCTGAGTTTCCTTTTAAGAACTACAGAAGAGGTCAACGGGATTTGTCTGTCGCTATATACCAAACCATCCGAGGGGGACAAAGGGGTTTTTATCAGGCGCCTACAGGAATTGGTAAAACGATGTCCTCTCTATTTCCAGGTATAAAAGCGCTTGGACAGGGACTTGCAGATAGAATATTCTACTTGACTGCAAAAACAATCACCCGGTCTGTGGCACAAAATACAGCTGATATTTTAGAAAACAAAGGCATACGCCTACGTAGACTGACCCTAACTGCGAAAGATAAAATTTGTTTTGAAACAGACAGTGCCTGTAATCCAGACGAATGTTTATATGCAAAAGGCCATTTTGACAGGGTCAACGATGCCATGTGGGACATATTAAGTCAAACCGATGCATGGGCACGAGAAAATATCGAAGCGGTTTCAATGAAACACAAAGTCTGTCCTTTTGAGTTTTCCTTAGATTTAGCCCTATGGGCAGACCTAGTTATATGTGATTATAATTACGCCTTTGATCCAAGGGTCTATTTAAGACGCTTCTTTGATGAAAGCTCAGATGATTTTCTGTTTTTAGTAGATGAGGCCCACAACTTGGTTGACCGAGCTAGAGAAATGTATTCAGCTGAGTTATCCAAAGAAAAAATAATGGCTGTAAAAAGAGCTGTTCCAAAATGGAATTTAGAACTGATTAAATCCCTTGAAAAGATGAATAAAGTGTTTTTACAGTGGAAAAAGGACTGTGAAAAAGATGGATACTTTGTGGATAATAATCCTCCAGATGAGATTTATCCACAAGTTAGAAAATATCTTGAACTCACTGAAGATTGGCTGCTGGAAAACCAAAATGCGGATTGTTATGAGGATGTTCTTGATTTATACTTTGATGCCATGCGTTTTATGAGAATTTACGAAATTTATGATGATTGTTACATCAGCTTATATGAAATAAGTGGCAAAGACGTCAGGGCGAGAATGTATTGTATTGACCCGTCTTTTAACCTGTCAGAAAAACTAAAAAATGCTAGGTCGGCTATCTTCTTTTCAGCGACATTAACCCCTTTAAAGTACTACAGGAGAATTTTAGGTGGTTTAGAAGATGACCCGATACGTGCATTTGATTCACCATTTGACCCGGATCGTCGTCTCATGATGTTATCTAAAGGAGTAAGTACACGTCTTAAAGACCGTGAAGCAAGTATGGACAGACTGGTTGAGTACATTGAAAAGTTCATTGAGGGACATAAGGGAAACTACATTTTATTTTTTCCTTCATATAAATACTTAAATGCGGTGTATGAGTATTTACAAGTAAACATGCCCCATGTTGATTTTTTGCTTCAAACTACAGAAATGTCAGAAGAAGAAAGAGAAGCTTTTTTACATGAGTTCCAACCTGATAGAGAAGACACGCTGGTTGCACTTTGTGTATTAGGGGGAATTTTCTCCGAAGGAATAGACTTAATAGGCAACCGATTAACAGGTGTAGCGGTTGTAGGTGTAGGGCTTCCAACTGTGAGTTTAGAAAACGACCTGATCAGGAAATACTTTGATGAGGAAGAGTCCGCTGGATTTGCATTTGCATATGCTTTTCCTGGACTTAATAAAGTTATGCAAGCGGTGGGGCGCCTCATTCGTTCTGAAGAAGATGCTGGACTGATTCTTTTGTTAGATGACAGATATACAAATCGTTATTATAGAAGTATGTTGCCGAACGACTGGAATCCAAAACTGCTTGAGCATAATGAAATGAAAGAAGAAGTCGACATGTTTTGGAATCGGTTAGATTAAAATATAAATTTTAGACAACCCATGGGTTTAAGATTACCTATGGGTTGTTTTTTGTGTATATGAGTAGAATTTAAGGCTATGTCATAAGGTGAGGTAAAGAGCTAAATCATTAGACTATGTAGTATTTTAAATTAGGATAACGTTATCTTTGTAAAGTCTAACGAGCATTATCCACACTCTGTTAATTCTAGGTTAATTCGGGTATACAGTCGATACATTATGCATAAATTAAATGTTAAGGAGGGTAGAAATATGAATATCTCATTCGGGATGATTACAAGGGAAATCCTATCAGCAGAACCACTAGACGATTTTCTGGACAACGCGAAAAAATATGGACACAATATTTACAGCGTTGTTATCGCCCACTCTGGACAAGCCAATCCAGACGCTATTCGTGAAATCGAAAAGCGTGTCCCCGTACACCTTGTAAAAATCAATCAGGCGGATGAGATGTGTAATACCCTAGAAGAAATCGGCATGTCAAAGGAATCAATTCAAACACTGGTGACATGTGAACACTTATCCGAATCAGGTCTTGTTGGCTATGGAAAGAACAGAAATAATGTTTTGATGAAAGCCATGTTAACAGGGTCAGATGTTTTAATATTTGTGGATACGGATGTTTATCCGAAGCTTCTTGTAGAAACAACGAATGGAGTGATTAAACACGAAATTGATTTTATTGGAGAGCATATGAAATATCTCTCCATGGATTCAGTAATGATTACTACCAGTGACTATTCAGGGTACTACATTATTCCGCCAATGAAATTTAAAGGAATGGAAAAACTTTATATCGGGCTTCAAAAAGAAAGTGTTTGTGACTTTTTGCAAGCAGGCATGAAACACCACTGCTTTGTACCTGCGAATTATCCGCAAAGAAATCCATTCCAAACTAACAAAATACTAGGTGGTAATGTTGCAATGAAGCTCAGCATTTTTGAGCAAGTATTGCCCTTCTTCTCATCTGTTTACGAGTTCGAAGGACAAAAATACTTAACCAGAGGTGAAGACACCCTTCTGGGACTAGAGCTTGAACGTTCTGACAAACTTACTTGTATGGATATTGATTTAAAGATTTTCCATAATACATATGGACACTATCCAACAATTCCAGATGTCGTGAACGATGAAAACATTAAAAACAGATTTTTCTATGCGTGTATGGGATGGATTGGACGAAATCCATTCTTAAACTGGATCACTAAAACAAATGTAGAAAAGATGCATGAAATGCAGAGGAAAGCCCTTGAACAAGGTGCACCCGCGGTAGCTGAATACTTAAACGATGAAAGATTTTTAAAGCTACCTCAGGCGCTTGATGCATCGTATGCACATCTCGATACAATGATTGATCAATACCATAGAATGTCAACAAGTTGGACGGAGTTTATATCAAAATACAAAGTTTGGAGGGACGAGTATGAGAGTGCTCATTATGAATCACTTTCCATTGGAAGGGTCAGGCAGCGGCATTTACACGATGAATCTAGCGAAGGAACTGAGTGGTCTAGGCCATGAAGTTAAAGTCGTGTATCCAGAATTAACGGATCGGACATATGAGGGATTTGAAAGCAGAATTATAAAATTTAACGATGGTACACAAGGTCAAGCTGACTTGCCGTACAACTTCCCATGTTTCACGTCTCATCCAAGAAGCAATAACACTTACTATGCACTTTCAGACAGTCAGATGAAAGACTATATCGACTTGTTTGTTCAGATTGCAAAAGAAGAAGTTGAGTCTTTTAAACCAGATATTATCCATGCACAGCATTTATGGATTACTCCATATGCAGCTGCACAGACAGGCGTTCCATATATCGTTACAGCACATGGTACAGACCTGAAAGGTTTTGTAAAAGACAAGCGTTATCATCCATATGCACTCGAAGGTGCAAAAAAAGCTAAAAAGATCATTACCATTTCAAAACAAGTTCATGCAGAAGTGCAAGAACTTTATGGCGTTGAAGATTCACTCTGCGAACTCATAATGAATGGATATGATGAACATCTGTTTTTACCTAAAAATGAGCTGAAAACAGAAGAGGTCTTAAAAGGGTTTAACATCGAAACCACATCGAAACACATTGTTTCTTTCGCTGGGAAGTTAACACACTTTAAAGGTATTGACGTCTTACTTAAAGCTGCGAAACATTATGAAAAAGAACTGGGCGATGTAATGACACTCATTGCAGGTAATGGTGAGCTTTATGACGAGCTCAACGCACTTAAACGTGACTTAGGTCTAAATAATGTTCATTTCTTAGGGCATGTTAACCAGAAGCAGTTGGTAGATTTATATAATATTGCAGATGTGAGTACTGTTCCATCTAGGACTGAACCATTTGGACTGGTTGCTATTGAAGCACTTGCATGCGGGACACCAGTAGTAGGGACAAATCAAGGTGGATTACCAGACTTCATCACTGAATCAGTTGGTACCTTGGTGCCTGTTGAAGATGATCTTGGTCTTGCTGAAGCCATTACTGACGAAATCAAACGTACAGATAAAATAGCAAGAGCCAATGATTGTGCGGCGTATGCTCTTAAATATTTCTCATGGAAACATTCAATTAAAGCTGTTGAAGAGTTATATCGAAATACCGTGAAGTAGTTTAGATATATAAAAGAGACTTGGTGAAATCATCAAGTCCTCTTTTGATGGTACATGTGCAACTTGGCATAGGCAGTAAAGACTAGCATATGCCTAGGGTGTGGGCTGGAAAGATGATATTGGAAAGGAGCGTAACAATATGAACATCAGCATGGTCATTCCAACGTATTGGTCACGAGAAAAAGCAGATCCGTGGCATGAAGGCGACGCAGTTTACGATCATCCAACGCCAATAGACGGTGAGGATACACTGGGAAGGACGCTTGAGAGTATAAAGACCCTTAAAAATCAAAATTTTAAGCTGATTATACCAATCTGTCCAACAACAGATGAAATTGAAGAAGCAGCAGAACAACGTGTTCGAGAAATCGTTGAGAAGGCAGACTTAGACATTGACGTGTATTTGTTTACGCAAAAGAACCTTCGAAATATCAAAAATTTCTTGCGTGAACAAGGCCTTAGTGAAAGAGCCAATGAAATGCTTAACCTTAAGGGGTACTCAAATGTAAGAAACATTTGTCTGTATACAGCTCAAATCCTATCTTCAGATGTTCAAATTCTGATTGATGATGATGAGGTTTTTGAAAACCCTGAGTGGGTAGACATGGCTACAGAGTTTATCGGTAAACGTATTTATGGTAAAGGTATTTATGGCGTTGCAGGTTACTACCTCAATAAATACGATGAGTTTTATGACGATGTAGATATAGTGCCTTGGATGACTTACTGGAATCGTTTTGGATCTAAAACAAAAGCTTTTGATAAGATTATTGGTTGTGATCCAAGATTAAAAGTGACACCATTCGCATTTGGTGGGGCTATGGTAATCCATAAAAACTTGTTTAGAATGGTTCCATTTGATAGTACAGTTACACGTGGTGAAGATATTGACTATGTTTTAAACTCTAAGATGTTTGGTTTTGACTTCTTCTTAGATAACAAACTGAGTATTAAACACTTGCCACCTAAAAAGAATCATCCAATTTGGAAACGATTTAGGGAAGATATTTATAGATTCCTTTATGAAAAAGCAAAAATTGATTCTCAATATGAAGTGAATAACATGAACCGAGTGACACCTGAAGATTTTGATCCGTACCCAGGTGACTTCATGAAAGCAGACCTTGAAGATAAAATCTTCAAAACAAATATGCTTCTTGCGCTTGAGTACCTATCAGAAGGTAATGTGGATGGGTGTCGTGAATCAATCCGTAATGTTTATTTAAGTAAATATGAAGCGTTACCAAAGATTGATCCATTTACAGAGTATCGTAAAAAGCAAAAAGACTGGACTAAGTTAATTGAGCTTTCTATTAAAAATAGAGAAGTTCTTAGACGTGAAGCAGAGACAAACAATGTTTCTAGAGTGGTTTACACAATTGACCATGAAAAGTATGCGAACATTTCGAAACGTGTTATTGTAGAAAACCTTCGTAAGTTCAGAACTTTTGAACGGTTCACTGATACTGAACTGGCTCGTCTGGCTCAAGTAACAGCAATGCGTGCTTACAATACTGACGAAAGACTCTTCAAAGAAGGCAGTGACAACTTAGAACTCTTTATGATCCTAAAAGGCTGCGTACGTATTGTTAAATACAACGAAAGTGAAGAGGAAGTTAGAATTGGTACTGTTTGCAGTAATGGTGTAATTGGTGAGACTTTCTTAGTTCAAGAAAAGCAAAAATATAACTCCACAGGTCTTGCAAGTGAATTTGTTGAAGTTTTAACCATTTCTAAGCAAGATTTGGTACAATTAATCGAGAAAGAACCAGATCTCGGGAATAAATTACTGATGATGTTCATCGACGCACTTTACTTTAAACTCAATAGAACCAATATTGCGTATAAAGAACAGATCCAACAAGATGCGAACTTATCAGAAATGAATTAGTCATCTGTACCACGGAGGGTGTAATGAAAGTAAGGAAGGCAGTTATTCCAGCTGCAGGTTTTGGCACAAGATTTTTGCCGGCTACAAAAGCACAGCCAAAGGAAATGCTTACAATTGTTGATAAACCAGCAATTCAGTATATCGTTGAAGAAGCAGTAGCATCGGGAATAGAGGAAATATTGATCATTAATGGTCGAAATAAAGAATCTATAGTGAATCATTTTGACAGATCACTTGAACTTGAATATAGTTTGAAAGAAAAAGGTGAAGATGATTTACTTAAACAAGTCGAAGCTCTTGCAGATATGGTGAATGTGCATTTTGTTAGGCAAAAGGAAGTTGAAGGTCTTGGTCGTGCCATCCTATATGCAAAAGCATTTATTGGAAATGAACCTTTTGCAGTTATGCTTGCAGATGATATAGTCTATAATCCAGAAAAACCTTGTTTAAAGCAGTTAGTTAAGGTTTACGAGGAAAAAGGATCATCTGTAGTAGCAGTACAAGCTGTTGACCCTTCGTGTGTTAGTAAGTATGGCATCATTGACGGTGAGAAGACAGATGAACAGATTTATAAGCTTAAGGGCATGGTTGAAAAACCCTGTACGGATGAAGCGCCATCAAACATGGCTGTTTTAGGTCGATATATACTCACACCTGAAGTATTTTCCCATTTGGAAAACACAAAGCCGGGGCTTGGTGGAGAAATTCAGTTAACCGATGCACTACGCGCTTTAGTAGAAGAACAAGAGATCTACGGGTTTGATTTTGAAGGTGTCAGGTATGACACTGGAGATAAACTAGGTTTTTTAAAAGCGACTGTAGAATATGCACTGCGCCATGATCAGGTTAAAGAAGAATTCAAAAGCTACATTAAACAGATTGCCTTAACTTTAAATGAGTAAAACATGATTCATTAAGACAATTAACATTAAAACGGTCTCTTCAAATAAAGGGACCGTTTTTTATGTTAAAAGGCTCTAAATAAGCAGGTTTTTAAATTTCAGCAAACGTTAATAATATTTTAATGTTAGTAGAAAATTAACGTGGTATGATACATATATAATAAATCTTAGAGTTGAACGGACCATGTGGATGGAGATGAGACCTAATGAATTTTTCTTTACTTAAAAACAGATCCTTCTTTTTACTTAGTTTTGGTAGCTTTGTATCTTTGATGGGCACCCTTATCCAGCAATTTGCCCTGTCGTTATATGTATTGAAAACAACGGGTTCTGGAACCTTGTTTGCTACTGTAATTGCAGCGGGTACAATACCAAGGCTCTTCTTAGGCCCAATTGGGGGCGTACTTGCAGACAAGTTAGACCGTAAAAAAACATTTGTAAGTTTAGACATTGCAAGTGGTCTACTTACACTTTCTTTTGCCTTGATATTTGTATTTAAAGGATACTTGTCTTTTTATGAAATACTGGTGTATGTGGTACTTCTTCAAGTGATCAGTGCCTTTTTTGACCCAGCTATTTCGACGGTAATGCCTTCAATACTTAGTAAAGAAGAACTCATGACTGGTAACGCCTTTCTATCCACTATGAGACAAGTTGCCAGTGTACTTTCACCTGTAATTGCAGGATTGTTATATGGTTACCTAGGTCTTTTTATTGTGATGCTGATTAACGGAGTTAGCTTCTTGTTGTCGGGAGTGAGTGAAATTTTCATTGAAATGCCGCCAATGCATGTAGAAGATAAAAGGGTTTCATTCGAACATATACGTAAAGATTTTAAAACGGGTCTTAATTTTTTAAAGAAGTCTCAAGTTGCAATGGGGGTAATTTTCTTAGGTGTTTTCGTAAACTTTGCATTTAGTGGTATGTTTAATGTTTTACTTCCATATGCTTTCATACAAAAATTCCATATCTCCGAATCCTTGTACGGAACATTTACTTCAGTGACCTTCATAGGTATGATTATTGGGCCTGCATTAGGGGCCATGTGGTCAAAGAAAGATTCAACGGAGCGCATTGTAGTGATCAGTATGTCATCAGTAGCAGGGCTAATGCTCTTCCTGGGACTTTATACAAGTCCAATCATGCCACAATTTTTCCATACAACAACAGGAATTTTGTTTGGAACGGGTGTCTTTATGTTCATGATTTGTCTACTCATTGCCATTGTTAACGTGTGTATTTCAACCCATTTCCAAAAGGTAGTGCCACTTGAAATGATGGGGCGAGTGGGAAGTGTATTTTCTACATTTATGATGGCGTCTTCTCCACTTGGCCAAATGTTGTTTGGGATTATGGTAGATAAGGTAGAACCATCTATTGGATTTGCTTTTACATCTCTTTTCGGATTTATAGGAATTATAGGTTTCTGGAGGCTGACACGTAAGAACACTCGGGAAACATCTCAGTTAGAGACCGTTAACACAGAGGGAATTTCTTAGATATATAGAACAAAATCAGATGAAAAAGGCTATTGTTACACATTTTGACGTGTAACAATAGCCTTTAGTTTTATGCTGGAGGATCTTGCTCACCTTCATACAATTGTTTTAGTGTAAATGTGAACTTCACACCTTTTGGTGTGTTGATCATTTCGTAACCTGAACCGTGTAACTCTAATATACTTTTTATTATGGATAGTCCAAGACCTGTACCACCAGTTTCTCGTGTATGAGATTTATCAACGCGATAGAAGGGGTCAAATATTCTTGCTAAGTC
>Ga0070724_10000846_pt1 | contig 19798 bp, 20 predicted proteins | sample tdDd001_FD_67278 | JGI IMG/M metagenome (GOLD analysis project Ga0070724, IMG submission 67278) | Marine sediment microbial communities from the Atlantic coast under amendment with organic carbon and nitrate - tdDd00.1 | ecosystem: Environmental > Aquatic > Marine > Coastal > Sediment | place... | reverse complement strand
TTTAGTGGACTAAAATGGTTGATGGTTTTTGGCATGATGGTGGCTCAATGTGTTTTATTGATCTTGTATGTGTATAAGAAACTACAAAAAAGCTAAGAAAATAAGTTGGATTCTATCGGACATTCCGAACGCAGGTATCGGTAATGCCTGTTGGACTGACATCTTGTTAAGGTGTTAGACTTGTTTCATCATAAGAGATTGTTATTATAGAAAAGATGAAACCAGAGGAGGCCAGTATGCATCCTGAAATGAAGGCAATTAAATGTTCAATTATGCGTGGAGGAACCAGTAAAGGTATCTTCCTTATGGTGGATGAGCTGCCACAGGAAGTTGAACAAAGAGAAAAAGTTATTTTATCCATATTTGGGAGTCCAGATGTTCGACAAATAGACGGACTTGGTGGTGCCGATTTGTTAACTAGTAAGTTAGCAATTATTTCTCCAACAAGTCGTGCTGATGCAGATGTAGATTATACCTTTGCACAAGTTGGAATTGATTCGGCAACAGTAAACTTAAAGGGGAACTGCGGTAACGTTGCAGCGGCAGTCGGACCTTTTGTTATAAATCGTGGACTTGTTGAGGCTGTTGAACCCATAACGACAGTACGAATTCATTTAACTAACTCTAAGAACCTTTTAGTTGTTGAGGTACCCGTAAAGGATGGAAAAGCATTGGTTGAAGGTGATTTTTCAATAGATGGTGTTCCTGGAACGGGAGCTAAAATTACATTAGATTGGAAAGATGCTCAAGGGGCTTTCACAGGAAACTTGTTTCCAACTGGAAATCTGAAAGATGAAATTAAACATGAAGACAAAGTTTACTCTGTTACCATTGTAGATTTAGGGAATCCTTTAGTTTTTGTAAAAGCATCAGATTTAGGTTTAAAAGGAACAGAAACCCCTCTTGAAATAGAATCTAATGAAATGTTGATGAAGGTCATTGAAGTTATTCGTGGAAAGTCAGCGCAGAAAATAGGTATGATAAGTAATTGGCAAACATCTATAGAGGAATCAGCTTATGTCCCATTTGTTGCAATTGTCAGTCCCCCTAAGTCTTATACAACTTTTGATGGAAAAAAAGTAAGTGCAGAAGAAATTGATTTAACCTCTAGGCTTGTGTTTATGCAGAAAATGCATAAGTCATATCCTGTAACATCAACCGTTTCAACTGGTGTAGCGGCTAAGGTTCCTGGAACTGTAGTATACGATGTGATATCTGAAAAAGTTAAAAATCGTATTGAGATGGAAATTGGTCATCCTGCAGGTAAAATCACAGCTGAGGCACATGTTGTGTGTAACCATGACCAAATTGTGATAAAAAAAGCGGCAATGTATAGAACTGCACGTCTTATTATGGATGGACAGGTATATGTAAAGAATAGTGTGTTTGAGTAAATATTTTTGTTTCAAGAAAATAAAGATAAAGAGATACAAATAAGCCCTTTTAGTTCCTAATCAATAGGTACTAAGAGGGCTATTTTTGTAAGTATTTATGCTTCAATGATGTCAGATTGAGCTTGACTTTCCATAAACATTTCGTCAGTGAGTTGCATGAGTGCTTTAACCGATGGAGAAATCCATTTGTTTTTATGAATCATGATTTCAGCTTTAGTAAATGGTGTGAACCCCCTGTACTTCCACTCTATAAGTGAGCCTTGCTTCAGTTCATTTCGAACAGCCATAAGGGGAAGAAAGGAAACACCAAAACCTCCAAGTAAATATTGTTTTATGGCTTCTATGCTTTCAAGATCGAGGACCATGCCATGTCCCACATTAGCATGGGACAACATCTCTTCAAACATAGATCTATAACTGCATTCAGACTGAGTTAATACCATGTTTAGACCTTCTAAATCTTGAAGCGTTACAGGAGACTTGTCTGGATATAAGTCTGGATTTGAAACGATGGCAAGAGGTTCATTTACGAGGTGAATAATTTTCATATCTGGGGCACTGGTATTGTTATCAAAGGTATATGCAATATCAACTTTGTTTGATTTAATCCAATCCGGGAACTCCTCACATTTTCCAACAAGAATTTTGAGGTCTACATCAGGGTAACGTTTAGAGTATTCCGTAAAGAGCTTCGGCAATAAGTAAACGCAAAGGGTTTCAGCGGTAGCTATGGTTAAGGTACCTGAAGGACTGGTAGCGTGGTCGAGGTTTTGTTTAGCCTCACTTGCTAAATCTAGAATACGGTTTGCATAATCGAGTAGGACAAGTCCCTCTTTGGTCAAACTTATGCGACGGCCAAGACGTTCAAAAAGTTTGCAGTTGAACTCTCCTTCTAAACCTTTTATCTGATCTGAGATGCTGGATTGGGCAAAATTAAGTTTATCAGCAGCTTTACTGAAACTGAGTTCATGTGCCACTGCTTGAAAGGTCTTTAGCTGTTTTAGTTCCATAGAAAATCCTCTTTTCTATTTAGTATCGGAAATGGCGAATTAACAAATCGGAAAGATCTGTTGGACTGATAGTATCATGGGTGATAAGCTTGTGTCAAATAAATCAGATGAAACTGAGGAAGGTGATATATATGGGATTTGAAGTAAACAAACGCATTAGTCAGCTAAAACCTTCAGCGACAGTAAAGGTAATGGATATGGCTAAAAATCTAAAGCGTCAAGGTATTGATGTTATAGATCTAGGTGGTGGAGAACCGGATTTTGACTCACCACAGCTTGCCATTGACCAAGCAATTATGGGATTAAAAGATAGTGATACACATTATGTAGACAGTCGAGGGGTTAAAGAATTAAGAGAAGGCATCGCACGTAAACTTAAAGAGGAAAACGCGATAGAGGTGTGTTCAGAAACTGGAATTATTGTTACACCTGGAGGCAAACAGGCTTTGTTTTTAGCCCTATTTACATTCTTAAATCCGGGTGATGAAGTCCTGGTTCTCGATCCAAGTTGGGTGTCTTATGAGTCTATTATCACCATTGCAGGTGGCGTACCCGTTAGGGTTCCACTCAAGTATGAAGACAACTACACAATTACCATTGAAGCGGTTCAGTCCAAATTGACTGAAAAAACAAAAATGATTATTGTAAACACACCAAATAATCCATCAGGAAGAATGCTGACGGACAATGAAGCATCCGTCTTAGAGTTTGTTATTAAGAAGTTTAACCTAATTGCTGTCTCAGATGAAATTTATGAGTATATTAGGTACGACGAGAGAAAACATCTAAGTTTAGGGAGTATTGAGACTATTAAAGATCAGGTTATTACCATTAATGGCTTCTCAAAAAACTATGCTATGACAGGGTGGAGACTGGGGTATCTTGCTGCGTCTACACAACTTGTTAAAAGTATGTTGAAACTTCATCAGCATTCTACTACTTGCGTAACATCTTTTGGACAGGCAGGAGCCATTGCAGCACTAGACTGCAAGGAAGACGTTGAAAAAATGTTGTTAGCTTACCAAGAACGAAGAGATTATTTTGTAACTGCCCTTAATGAGATACCAGGTATCGAGTGTCCGCAGCCAGATGGTGCTTTTTATGTAATGCCCAAGATTACTCATAAGGAAATGGATTCATTTGCTTTAGCAGATTTACTTCTAAATGAATGCAACATAGCATGTACACCCGGTCAGGCCTTTAGTGAGGATATTAAACACTGTGTTCGAATGTCCTTTGCGACATCAATTGACCAATTAGAAAAGGCAGTTAAACGACTTATGACTTATTTCAGAGCTTAGGCAAGCTTATTTAATGAGCGATTTTCAGAAATAGAGGATTATACTACTGAACGGAGCATAATGATGGAAGAGAAAATTCAAAATATTGTAGACCGCCTTCAAGGTGTGCCTACTGGGAATATCTGTGATTCAAATAATAAAGGTGGAAATATGGATGCGGGATTAAAAGCACTTAGCAAGACGATGCGTGCAGTAGGTCCAGCCTTTACAGTACGTTGTCAACCTGGAGATAACTTAACCATACACAAAGCTATTTATGAAGCACCACCAGGATCAGTACTTGTAATTGACGCACAAGGATTTGTTAAGGCAGGCGCATTTGGAGATATTCTGGCTACTGCGTGTATGGAACAAGGAATCATTGGTGTTGTTTTAGATGGTGCATGCAGAGATGCAAATGACCTTGAAGAAATGGAGTTCCCAGTATTTTGTCGATCGACAAATCCAGGTGGAACGGTTAAAGAAAGTCTTGGTGAACGTAACATAACCATTCAATGTGGTGGACGTGTGGTAAGACCAGGAGACTGGATTATTGCTGATCGAGACGGCGTAGCAGTTGTTGAAGTAGAACGTATAGAAGATGTTGTAAACAAGGCCGTTGAGAAGAATCAAAAAGAAGAAGAGATTCGTCAAAAGATCCTTGAAGGCCATTCAACGATTGAACTTTTGGGTCTAGTTGATAAATTCTAAGACTGCTTGAAATGTGTGTGAAGTTTAGTAAGAAATAAATGTGTGGATAACAATAAAATCTTTTAACCGTATGGAGTTAAATGTTTAAAATTAAGTCTTATTAAGGAGTAATCAATGAGCAAAAAATTAAGTAAAGATCTTATCGAAAAGTTAAAAAAATTGGATGCAGCATCTATATCAGATGCGCTAGACAAGTTAGGCATTACAGGAGGTTTACTTGGCCTTAAACCAGTTCATACAGGCAAAGTTATTTGTGGTCAAGCATTCACTGTAAAGTACATCCCATGTGGTCAGGAAAAAGGTACTGTTGGAGACTTTTTAGATGACGTTGAGACGGGGCAAGTGGTTGTGCTTGATAATGCTGGTCGTGACTACTGTACAGTATGGGGTGACATTATGTCTCTTTATGCAACGATGAAAAACGTTGAAGGTACGATTATCGACGGCGTTTGTCGTGATGTGCCTGAAATTCGTCGACTTGGGTACCCGATCTTTACTAAAGGCCACTACATGGTAACGGGAAAAGAACGTGTTGAAGTTCAATCAGTTAATGAAAATGTTGCTGTCTCAGGCGTTCAAGTTCGTCCTGGAGATGTAATTTTTGGTGATGACACAGGTGTACTGGTAATTCCGTATGACCGTGTTGAAGACATTCTGGCTGTAACAGAAGGAATCGAGAAAAAAGAAGCCCTTATTAGAGAAGCTTTAGAGGCAGGAAAAACACTAAGACAAGCGCGTGAAGAGATGGGGTATCATACGCTTCAGTCAAAGGAAGAAGAGTAATAAGACTACCGTTTTACATTGAGCACATATGTAGTATTGGGTATTTATTCGTGAAACAAGGGGGAGGTAATTTATGGACTTTTTGAATTACATTATTGATACAGGGAACGGCTTATTATGGGGTTATATTCTTATATATGCCCTAATCGGACTGGGTCTATATTTCACTGTAAAGTCAGGTTTTGTACAGTTTAGAATGTTCGGTGAGATGTTTAAACTGCTAACAGAAAAAGCAACAGAAAAAAGAGACAAAAATTCAAATTCGGTTTCTAGTTTCCAGGCATTCTGTATTTCTCTGGCTTCAAGAGTCGGTACAGGTAACTTAGCTGGTGTTGCTATTGCAGTTGCCGTAGGGGGTCCGGGTGCAGTTTTTTGGATGTGGGTTATTGCCCTCATCGGAGCTGGATCAAGTTTTGTTGAGAGCACACTGGGACAGATTTATAAAGTTAAAGATGGAGATGGTTTTAGGGGTGGTCCAGCCTACTATATCGAGAAAGGCCTTAAGTCAAAGAAAATGGGTGTGTTTTTCTCAGTTCTGATTACGGTTTCTTACGGTTTGGTCCTAAACTCTGTTCAGGCAAACACTATTACTATGGCATTTGAAGAAGCTTTTGGTGTTCCCCGCATCGTAGTGGGCCTAGTTGTAGCTGCCCTTTCTGCAATTGTAATTTTCGGTGGCGTTAAAAGAATTGCAAGAGTTTCAGAACTGTTGGTTCCATTTATGGCTACAATCTATATTTTCATGGCATTATATGTGGTCTTGAGCAATATTTCTGTGCTTCCATCAGTCATAAATCTAATTTTCTCAAGTGCCTTTGGTCTAAAACCAGCGATTGGTGGTGGCCTAGGAGCTGCGCTTATGAATGGTATTAAACGCGGTCTATTCTCCAATGAGGCGGGGATTGGTAGTGTTTCTAATGCAGCAGCTGTTGCAGATGTTACACATCCTGTAAAGCAAGGACTAATCCAAACTCTAGGTGTGTTTACAGATACACTTGTTATTTGTACAGCAACAGCATTTATGATTCTTGTATCAGGTGTCTATACATCAACTGATCTTACAGGTATTCAACTAACTCAAGCAGCATTTAGTTCTCAGATTGGTGCTTGGGCAAACGTTTTTGTAGCTGTATCCATCTTCTTATTCGCGTTTTCCTCTATTATCGGCAATTACTACTATGGTGAAACGAACATTAGCTTCATGAAGTCTGGTGGAGGCCTTTTAGCAGGTTTTAGAATAGCAGTAATTGGCATGATTCTTTTTGGATCGGTTGCAAAAGTAGCAATCGTTTGGAACCTTGCAGATCTTTTTATAGGACTCATGGCCGTCACGAACCTGATTGGGATTACACTTTTATCTAAGTATGCATTTGCAGCTTTAGATGATTATGTAAAGCAAAAGAAGGAAGGTAAAGATCCAGTATTCAGAGCATCTAGTATCCCAGGACTTGATGGGGCTGAATGTTGGGGAGATGATTCTGTAAAAAAAGCATCTTAGTCAAGGTATCTCTAAGAAAACATCACAAACAATGTCTTAAGAATTGAAGGAAAATGTAAAACGGTATCTCAATAACGCCATTAGCAGGCTGCCCCGTCAGCCTGCCAATGGCGCATTGTTGTGATAGGGTTTAAGAGTAATGAAATATGAAGGAGCAAGTATGAGTCGTTTAATCAATCACGGAATTGTTGAAGTTGCATCATTAACACCTATGTCAATTCGAATGGGTGATCCAAAATACAATGTTGATCAGATGTTAGAACTGATTCATGAAGTAAATAAAGAAAACAAAAAAGGAAATCATCAAACTAGGGTGGTTGTCTATCCAGAACTGAGTGTGACCGGATATAACTGTGGTGAGCTTTTTAATCAATCTGCACTTATTGACAGTGCTGAAGATGAAATTATGAGATTTGCTCAAGCTTCAAACAGTCCTTACAACCCACTCATTATAATCGGTGCGCCAGTTCGAAAGGATAATCAGCTTTTCAATTGTGCGGTAATTATTTTCAAAGGAGAAATCCTAGGCATTGTACCTAAGACCTACCTGCCTAATTATACGGTCCTGTATGAAGCAAGATACTTCCATTCTTCAGTGAACCGACTAAGTGATTCTATTCAATATGGATCAAAGGAAGTACCTTTTACACCGAATTTGATTTTTGAAGACTTAACGAGTGGGGCAGCAGTAAGCGCAGAACTTTGTGAAGATTTGTGGATGCCTCTTGCACCATCATCGTACCACTGTCTACATGGTGCAAATATTGTTGGCAACCTGTCTTCTAGTAATCAAAACTTTGGGAAAACAACTTATCGTGAAGAACTTATGCGCATTCATTCATCAATTAATGTGTGTGGTTATATTTACACATGCGCTACATTTGAAGAGTCAACTACGGATAGTGTATTTGCCGGGCATAATATAGTTGTAAGTAATGGCACTATTACTGGGGACACCAAATACATGGAAAACAAAGGTATTACTTATGGTGAGGTGGATATCGAAGACATTCAGAACGTGAGAATAAAAAGTAATACCTACATGGGTGTTCCAGACAAACAAACATACTACAAGATCCCATATAAATCTTTTGAACTTGTGAGCAAAACATTCTATTCGAATACGGATATATCTGTTCTTCCATTTATCCCGACAGATTCAAAAAAAGATTTCAATAAAGTTTTCGACCTTCAGTTTGTAGGCCTGGCACAACGTTTAAAGAAGGCTGATTGTCACCAAGTTGTCGTTGATATGCACAGAGTTGACTCAGGAATACTTGCTCTATTTGCAACTATAGAGGCTTTTAAGTGGTGTGAATTTGACATATCTGGTATTCAGTTTATGTTCTGTGGTAATCACTGGACAGAGGAATTAAGACAAAGAGTCCTTGAAACAACAAGGTCTCTAAAGGTTTCACAGTGTATGAAAGAAAGTGAAATTTGTCCTAATAGCCACATTAGCGATGAAACAATGACGGATATTGCAAATAATAAATCTAAAGATCATCTATCGAAATCCTATCTATATGAAGTAAATGGATCTATTCCTAACACAGTAATATTTGGCCTGATTCATGATTATTTAAGTAGAAACGAAATGAGTTATAGTGCCGATTTAGTTGAAAACATCTTAGAAGAGACAGATATTATGGTAGACTTTGCACTTTGGCACATGCTTAAAAATGGTTTTGGGCCACACAAAATATTTGATATGTTTGTGAATGCTATTCAGATTCAAAGAGGTGTTGTTCTTTCATCAGACCATAAAAAAACTATCCTGGATGAACTGAAAATGTTCTACCAGAACTTCTTCACCGCTCAGCTCGATAGAAAAAGACCTGATACTGTTAAAATTTACTCAGCTTCCATTACACAGAATGATTGGAGAATGCCTGCGGATGCAAGTGCACAGGTTTGGTTGAGACAACTGGATGTTATTGAGATACTCTAAGCTATCACATATGATTAAAGAAGGATGAAAATTGTGATTCAAAAAACAATTGTGGCTTTAAAACACAATGGGTTTACAGTGAAGTATGTTAGAAATCCAGAAGAGGCTCTTGAAATATTAGATAAGATGTTGATAGAGATAAGTCCTCATAAAATTGCGTTTGCGGACTCTATGACTGCGGATGCAATGGGAGTATTTAATATTATAAGGGGACGATATTCTAGTGCAAACCTTGTGGATACCTTAGAGAAAGAAATAACTTGGTCAGAGCAAATTAGACGGTGGAAGTTAGCCCTACAAGCTGATTTGTTTATAACAGGGACTAATGCGGTGACAACTTCAGGGCAATTAGTGAATCTTGATATGATTGGCAATCGTATTGGAGGCATTTCATTTGGACCTAAAAAAGTCGTACTTTTTATTGGTAGAAATAAGCTTGTAGATACACTGGATGGAGCTATGAAACGAGTAAAAAGAATCGCTCCTCGAAATGCAGCAAGACACCCTGAACTCAATTTGCCATGTGTTTATACTGGAACATGTGTGGAGTGTAGCAGTCCTAGGCGTATTTGTAATACTTGGTCTATTGTGGAGAAATCCTTACCTAAGGGAAGAATAACCATCATTTTGATTGATGAAGACCTTGGCCTATAGAATGTACAAAAAACATCTATCACAAATATAAGAAAGATCAAATATAAGAAAGTTCATTTATTAGATAGTTCTTTCTTGACAAATAAAACGATCGGTCATATAATCCTCTCATGGATAAAAAAACTTTACGAAAACAGGAAATAATTGAAAAATCAATATCGAGAATGTTTGAGTATGGCTATCATGGAACCAGTGTTAAAGACATTGCGGACGCAGCAGGGATACCGAAAGGCTCTGTTTATAATTACTTTGAGAACAAAGAGGATTATGTCGTTGAAGCACTAAAGTACTATGGTCAACAAGCTGAACCACTGATGTCAAATTTAACCAATACATCTTTAGGTCCAATTGAGCGCATTGAACGGTTTTATACCCTTGCCATTCAAGGGCATATTGAGTATCAAACATACTCATTGGGGTGTTTCACAGGTAAGATGGCTCAAGAACTTTGTGGAATAAACGCAGGTATACGTGGTCTTGTTGAGGATCTTCATGACAAAGTTGCTGGGAAAATTGCAAGCAATATTGAAGAAGCCATTTCACTGGGTCTGTTAGAGACGAAAATGCCAGCAAAAGAACTAGCTGACTTTATCCATAGCAGTTGGCATGGCACTCTGCTTCGTGTTAAATCAACACAAGACAAAGAAACCTTAAATAATTTTTATAATATTGTTTTTAAAGTTCTACTGAAGTAGGTAGAACTTTAATTTCACTAAAAAATAAAACGACTGGTCATGTTTTTAGTAGGTGAAAAGGAGGAAATGTACATAAGATACACCGGATTAAATGGAATAAGTATAGTAGAAGTTAAACATGGAGGAAGAAATGGTATCGAAGGCGTTAAAAGAAATAGCAGACCGTGCAAAAGCACATATGCCAGCAGATGTAATAAAAATCATGGAAGAAAACACAGAACTCCTAGTAAAAAGTAATATCAAAGAGAATGTAATTAAAGTTGGGCAAATGATTCCTGCCTTCAAAATGTCTAATGCAGTTGGAAAAACAATTTCTTCCGATGACCTACTAGCTAAAGGTCCCTTGGTGGTGACTTTTTATAGAGGGGCTTGGTGACCTTACTGTAATATAGAGCTTGGAGGTTACCAAGACATACTAGACCAAATTCATGCTAAAGGCGCTCAACTGGTTGCAATTTCACCCGAGAAGCCGGATAATACTTTGACTACGGTTGAGAAGAATGAATTGAAGTTTGAAATCCTGTCTGACATAGACAACAAGTTTGCCAAGGAATTGGGTTTAGTGTTCTCTTTAAGAGATGATTTGAAGACGTTATATGACGGATTCGGCATTGACTTAGAAGGAACGCAGGGGAATGATAAATTTGAGTTACCTCTACCTGGCACTTTTGTAATAGGACAAGATGGAAAAGTCATTCTTGCACATGTTGATGAAGATTATAGGACACGTATGGAACCAGAAGCAGTATTAGAAGTTTTATAAGACTATGGCCATAAAAATATAGTTAAAATATGATAACATCCACTTGTACTGTCCTTTAGGGAATCTGAATGTTATTAAATGTAATCCATTTTGAGTAATTAATAAAGCTGCTATCTTTATATATAGATAGCAGCTTTTTATGTGGAATCATTATTACAGTTCTTCATAACTCTTAGGTGCGTATAAGGTATTTGGAAAAAGGCCGCGCTTTTGTTCTTCTGTTAAATAGTTAAGCATAACCTTACGAACAACTAATTGATTGACTACAAGGCCTACACCGCTTGTTAAAAAGAGTAAGAAAACACCGTGTAGTTCGACGCTCATAAAAATGACAAGCCCCGTTAACCCAAGGCATATGAGTGTGGTAAGGAAATGTTTATGTGCAATCACAAAAGCATTTTTAATCAAGTCTAATAGCTTAAAGTCAACAAGAGCCAACATAGGTATTGCATAAATGAGTATAAATATTGTTTCAATAATTAATGCGGTTTGAACAATAGTGAGAAAACTCATTGGACCACCTATTTGTAGGACTATATCCATTCCAAGCCTGCTAGTTAAAATTACAAGAAGGGCCCCAGCCCACAAAATACTGGCCTGTTTCCAATTCAATTTAAAACTTTTCCAGAAATTTTTAAGAGCATATCCATTTTCTTCGAAGATGGTTCTGTCTATGGAATACATCATGGCTGTTGCTGCAGCACCAAAACCTAAACCAAATGTAAAAATTGAAATAAGTAGGACAAAAAAATTAAGTTGAATTAAATCAAATATTATGGAGCCGTATTTGACAAAGCCGCCATCCTGATCAAAAAAACGCATGTGTAGCCTCCAGTGTATAGTGATTCAAGTATAAATACATGAATATTTGTTAGAGATAAATACTGCTATGACAATTCTATAGTTGTAACATAGGGAAGTCAATTTTCAAAAGACATTTTGTAGAATGTGTGCAGAGCTAGGTTGGCAATTTTGGAGACTTGATGTTATAATAGTAAATAAACTTTACTAAAGGTGTGATCAAAATGGCAAAAGCAGGCAACCAAGGCCTTGTAAGAATAAATAATCAAAATGCAATTATAGAATATATCAGAGACCATGGTCCTGTATCTAGAGCGGATTTATCAAAAATACTTAAGATAAGTAAACCAACCGTCTCCACCAACGTTGAAGCACTCTTACAAAGAAATATATTACTTGAAGTAGGTCCTGGAACGACCAGTATTGGTAAAAAACCTACCTTGCTGGAGTTTAATAAAAACCATAAACTTGTACTTGCATGTGACTTAAGCAGGGAACACCCTTATATTGCATTAGGAAATTTAATAGGGGATATTCTTGCTGAAAGCAAAGTGCAAATTTTAGATGCACAAAAATCCAGTGTAAATCATGAAGCCTTTATTTGTGCTTTAGACTCCATGTTTGAAGGTGTTTTTTTTGATAAGACATGGGTGGATCAAGTTGTGATTGCCTCACCGGGAATTTTTCCTGACCATGAAGCACAACAACTTTTAAACCCTCAGTTTACACACCTTCAAGCTGTAAAAATTGACAACTTACTCGAATCATACTTTGGTAAACAAGTCCAAGTTCATAATGATATAAACATGGCAGCCTTAGGTGAACACCAATTTGGAGCTGGTAAAGGGTATTCAAACTTGGTCTATGTTTCTGTAGGTCTTGGTGTAGGTGCTGGACTCATTATTAATGATGAACTTTATCTAGGCAGTCGAAAGGCTGCTGGTGAAATTGGTTTTGTTATACCTCTTACCAGTAAAAATGTTTCAGGTTCTATTGTAAATCTTGAGAATACAATTGGTGAAAGGGCTATAGAGCAAAGATTAGCTGAAGAGGCAAAAATAAGTACTGAGTTTAGTGTGTTTGAGAAAAGTATGACTCCAAGTTATGAATTGTTTGTGGATGCAGTCTTGAATAAAGACCCCTTATGTTGTCAACTGGCCACGGATAATATAAATCACTTGGCAATGGCAATGGCCAATGTAAGTGTTGTGCTTGATTTTGAATGCATTATAGTGGGAGGAAGCATACTTTCATTAGGAGAAAACTATATTAAACAACTCGATGCACTTGTGAATGTTGTTACACCGTTAGAAACGCGAGTGGTAGCTTCTAAGCTAAGATCAGCAGAAATATACGGTGCGATCAAAGTTGGGATAGATAGTATTTTTAAAGGCCTTGTTATCCAGTAAATCATTAAGCGTAGCTGGTCATCGTAATATAGATTAAGTTATACATGTAAAGTAAATAGCCGCTTCATTGTTGGAGCGGTTTACTCATAAGAAGTTAGTAAAGAAACTTTCCTAACTTTTTTTAGAATGTGATGTTTAAACTCAATAAAGAATATTAGTAGAAGTTAATCGCAAGAAAGGGTGCAAATTATGAATTACTACATTGGTATGGATGGCGGGGGCACTAAAAGTATTCTTACAGCTGTAGACGAAAATGGAAAAGAAATAGCTCAACTTAGGGGTGGACCAACAAACATCAGTGCATACACACTTGACCAAGTACGCTCGAATATTGAAACAATTGTGAATGAGTTATTACAGGGTTATAACTTGTCCAAAGAGGAATGTCTTGGTTTTTGCATTGGGAGTGCAGGAATAGATAAAGAGTCGGACAAACCATTAATGCATGCAATGATCAAGCAGATGGGACTGTCATGTGATATACAAGTTGTAAATGATGCAGAAATTATTTTAGAAGCTGAAAAAGACTGTGAGGCTGGAGTAGCTATCATTTCAGGCACAGGGTCTATTGCCTATGGAACAGACAAAACTGGAAATAGAGTTAAGTCAGGTGGATGGGGACATTTACTAGGGGATGAAGGGAGCGGTTACTGGATCGCAAACGAGGCAATAATTGCAGCTGTACGATCTGCAGATAGGCGAACAGAAAAGACCCTTCTACTGGATAAGATTCTGACGGTCCTTGAGATAGATGATCCATACAAGATAATTGATTTCGTCTATAAAGACTGCGCAAGTGACAAAGGAAAGTTAGCGTCTTTATCATCGGCAGTGTCTCAAGCCCACCAAGCGGGTGATGCAGAGGCCAGCCGTATTTTAAAGAAAGCTGGACAAGAACTTAGCCTATTAGGAAGTACCGTATTAAAACAACTAGCCTATGAGGACAAAAGTATTGTTGTTTGTAGTGGTGGGATTTTACAGAATAACGATTTTATCTTTAACAATGTGAAAATGTCACTTGAGTCTATGTTTGAACAAGTCCAAGTTGTCAGATTGTCTAAAGAACCTGTTTGGGGTGCTGTGAAGATGGCAATGGCTTTGAGTAAAAACCATGATTAGATTGCAAGATTAGTGTTGAACTGAGGTGACGTAAGATGCATTCAAAAACAAGGAAAATTAATGCAATAAAAAATGGACGAATTATAATGGATGACTTAGTGGTTGAAAACAAGATCCTCTTATTTAATGAGCGTATATTAGAATGGATTGAACCTACCGAGATTAAAACATTTGGGAATATTCAAGAATACATCACTAAAAAATATTGCGTCCATCCACAAGATATAGAGATCATAGACGCCAAGGGACAATTTGTCTCACCAGGATTTACAGACATTCATATTCATGGAATGGGTGGATTTGATGTAATGGATGGAACGAGTCAAGCAATAGAAAATATTGGGAAGCTAAACTGTTCAAGTGGTGTTACATCTTATCTTCCAACCACTATGACCCAGGACACTGAAAAGATATTATCAGCTTTTGATACCATTCAAGAGCTTATGACACATCAAAGAGGATCTAATTTTAAAGGGGCACGTATTTTAGGTGTACATATGGAAGGTCCATTTATATCTTCTACTTTCAAAGGTGCACAAGATGACCAGTTCGTCGCTCAACCCAATATGAAGTTGGTTGAAAACCATCTAAATATTATTAAAGTCATTACCTTAGCACCAGAATTGATAGGAGGCATTGACTTTATTAAAAGGGTGTCAACGGAGTCGGACATAATATGCTCTATGGGCCATACTGGAGCTAGTTTTGAACAAGCCTTACTAGGGATTAAAGCGGGAATTAAAAGTGCAACGCATATGTTCAATGCTATGTCAGCTTTACATCACAGAGATCCTGGTGCTGTAGGCGCAGTACTCACTAGTGATATATATTTCGAAATGATCGCAGACACCATCCACACCCATCCCGCCATGTTAAGTTTTGTGGCGGATATAAAGGGGACTGACAAAATGATCCTCGTAACCGATGCTATGCGTGCAACATGTATGAAATGTGGGCAATACGAGTTAGGTGGTCAAAAGGTCACAGTTACAAATGAATCAGCTAGGTTAGCTGATGGAACTTTAGCTGGCAGTGTTCTTAGAATGAACCAAGCAATTAAAAATATGGTTGAGAATACAAGCTATGATCTACCTACTATTATTAACATGGCATCAGCAAATCCAGCAAAACTTATTGGGTGTTTTGCCGAACGAGGGAGCATATCGTGTGGTAAGTATGCTGACATTACGGTCTTTAATGACGCCTTTGAAATTAGTAGAACATATGTTGAAGGTAAGTTAGAGTTTCATAAGGAGGAAAAATAGTGAGAATTATAAAAGTAAAAAACTATGAGGAATTAAGTAAAAAAGCTGCCCAAATGATCGCCAGCCAAATGATTTTAAAGCCTGACAGTGTCCTTGGACTTGCAACGGGATCAACACCTATAGGTACCTACCAAGAACTTGTTCGTATGTATGGGGCTGAAGACATAGATTTTGAGAGAATAACAACATTTAACTTAGATGAATATCATGGGTTGCAAGCTAGTAACAATCAATCTTATATATATTTTATGCGTGACAAGTTATTTAATCATGTAAATATCAACAAGAATAACATTCACATTCCTAATGGTGAAGCGCAAGATATTAGTCGAGAATGTAGTCAATATGATAGACAAATCCTTGATCGTGGAGGGATTGATATTCAACTTTTAGGGATTGGTAGAAATGGCCATATAGGTTTTAATGAACCCGATGTAAAATTTGAAGCCTTAACACACCTAGTTGAGTTAGACTCAGACACCATTGAAGCCAATGCAAGATTCTTTAAATCTGTTGAGGATGTGCCCACAAAAGCAATTAGCATGGGTATAAAAAATATCATGCATGCTAGAAAAATTGTCTTGCTTGCTTGTGGGAAAGAAAAAGCAGATACAATTCACAAAATGGTCTATGGAGATATCGTCCCTGAATTACCAGCTTCAGTTCTCCAGTTACACCCTGATGTGACTATAATTGTAGATGTTGAAGCTGGAGCGATGTTGAATCTTTAGAATTAGTAAAACAAACCTGGCGTAAGCTTTTCATACCATTAGTCTGAACCTCCTTTTGATATCAAAGGAGGTTCTTTTTATATCAAACAGCAATTTTATTCATCTTAGACACAATTATCTTCAATGAATGTCCTTCCAATCAGACTATACTTTTTCTTGTAAACACCACATCAAGAGGAGGAAAAATCATGAGAACACTCGTAGTATTTTCACATCCAAGGCAAGACAAGTCCAAGGTTAATAAAGCATGGCTTGAGGAACTTTCAAATCATGACGTTACACTGCACAATTTGGATCTAGAATATGCAGACAGACCTTTTGACCACGAACACGAAAAAGCATTATTAGAAGGTCATGACCGAATTGTATTCCAGTTTCCATTTTACTGGTACAGCGTTCCGGCCTTCTTTAAAAAATGGATGGATGACATTTTAGAGCCGGGTTGGGCATTTGGTCCAGGTGGAGAAGCATTAAAAGGAAAAGAACTTGTAGTCGCAACTACTATTGGTGGTCCAGAGTTGTCATACCAAGTTGGTAATTACAATAACTTCACTCTATCTGAGTTCCTTAAACCCTTACACCAAACGGCAAATCTAACTCAAATGAACTTTCTGTCACCATTTAAGGTATTTGAATCGGTGGTTTTATCAGAGGAACAGGTTCAAGAATCTGCTAAGGCGTATGTAAATCACATTCTCGACCCAGATCTTGACCCAGCGATTGTATATGCAAAGTATTTGAAGGAACTCGAAGCGGGCTATGAAGGCCTAAAAGAGTAAAAGAAAACAACGAGGTGAATTAAATGAAGAAATTTGCAACCACTGCACTTGTTACTGCGCTACTAGTTTCAAGCGCCTTACCTGTAAGTGCTCAGTCTTATGTTGTACAAAATGGTGATATGTTATGGCAAATTGCTCAACGTAATGGTACTAGTGTTAACCAGCTTGCTAAGACCAATAACTTAAGCAATCCTAATATGATTTATCCTGGTCAAATATTAGAAGTTTCTGTTGTCCAAAATGCAGAGTCTGCTAAGATTGTTCAGATTGAAAAGGTGACTTTCGAGTCTGAGGGCAAACAATTAGTTGGTAACTTATACTTGCCTGCCGACTACCAACCTGGTCAGAAACGTACTGCTATTCTTGTGACAGGTAGTTGGACAACGGTTAAAGAGCAAATGGCTGGTCTTTATGCTGAGAAACTGGCAGAGCAAGGATTCATTACACTAGCTTACGACCCAAGAAACTTTGGTGAAAGTGAAGGAGATGTGCCCAACTATGAAAATCCTGAGTTTAAGATTCAAGATATTAAGAATGCGGTTTCTTACCTAGAATCTCGTAATGACGTCGACCATATTGGTGCATTCGGTGTGTGTGCAGGTGCAGGTTATACACTGGTCGCAGCTTCTCAAGACAACCGCATTGAAGCAGTTGCAACTGCTGCGTCATGGATTCACGACGAAGAAGCTGTTAAGGGTTTTTATGGTGGTGAAGAAGGTGTTGCACAGAAGATAGCTGCCGCCCAAGCTGCAAAAGTAAAGTATGAAGCAACAGGTGAAATTGACTATATTAAAGCAATTAGTACTACAGATGAAACGGCTGCAATGTATGGCCCTTACGACTATTACCTAAACCCAGAAAGAGGTGCAGTACCTGAGTGGAATGCTGACCAATTTGCAGTTATGACTTGGGAAGACTGGTTGACATTCAATCCTAGAGCAACTGCAGCTAACTTAGAGGCACCTACTCTGATGGTTCACTCAGATGGCGCAGTTTTACCTGAGTACACAAAAAATTACTTTAACGAAATCAAAACATCAGACAAGAAACTTATATGGTTAGGTACTGACATTCTACCGTCACCATATCACCAATTTAGCTTCTATGACCAAGATGCAGAGGTAAATGTATCTGTAGCGGAATCCGCTCAATGGTTTACTGAGAAGTTAGGTAAGTAAAGTCATTCATTATTAGAACAGGTTCCTTAGTACATGGAACCTGTTTCTTCTATATAAAAACATGAAGTAAAGGAGGCAAGTATGAAACTTAAAAGTTTAATTTTATGTGCATTGGCTTTGGCAGTAGGCACAAGTTTGGTGTTTGCTGCGACCCAGGCAAGTAAAAAAGATCAAAATCAGACTGCAAATAATGAAATTTCTACAAATACGTTTGAATCAGTGAGTGATAGTAGGGCTGAATCATCAAACCAGCCAGGCGTAGAATCGCTAACAAAGCCGGTTGTACAAGAGTACTTTGAAGCAGTGGTAAATGAAGAAATTTTATCTTTTAATAGGGTGTTTTCTGAAGATGCAGTCATAACTGTAGTGAGTAGAGAATTAGACACATTGGAAAAGAGAATGCGTTTTGCAACCAACGAAGTCTTTGGTGGTGCGTATGAAGTGTATAGGGCTGAACAGACTCATAATGGTATACGTATGTTACTGCGGTTCACGCCAGAGGGTTGGAACAGGCCAGAACCTCTAGCTGTATATGATTTTAAGATTGAAAACAACCTCATTACACAAGCCAACCTTCAATATGCTACAGATGAAGACTTAGACTACTTTGAAAACAAAACGCTAGAAGATACGAGTTTAATTCCATATGGATTCAGTAAATACCTAGAAGGTGTTGAAAAGGATCAATCTGAGATTTTAATACTTGGCTTTACTGAAGATGGTCGTGTTTTAGACGTGAGTCGGACAATAGAAGGTAGACAAGCCATTAAAAGATGGGCAGACAAAGAGGTTTTATCCTTAGAATACAGCGTAGGTAAAATTGTATTTACTAAAAAAGGTGCAAGACTTTACAACAACATTCGATTTGGCCAAAATACGAGTGGTTTTTATGCCAGTTATGACTTAGACCTAAAAGAGGGTTTGATACATTTTTCAGACCTCCAATATGCCAAATCCAGTGACTTTAACTTCAGATAAATACATCGCAATAATCTTCATGGCCTCCACAATTATTTTCAATTAAGTTTGTACTCAAATTGATAAGATTTAAGCATAAAGAGGGACATTGAAATAAGAAAAATAGAAACTATATTATAGGAGGCACGCATGAACATAGGTGAAAAGAACAAACAAATTGTACTGACATTTTTCAAACATCTTGAAAATGGAGACGCTAAGGCAGTAGCCAGCATATTCGCTAAGGACGCTGTACACATCAACCCATATGCATCAGGACTATTCCCAGATGGGGTAGAAGGACGAGAGGCAATCGAGTACTACTGGGTTGGCCCTATTGCTAACTTTGATGGCATGGCTTTCCCAATTGACCAACTGTATGCAATGGAAGACCCGTCAATGGTCTTTGTTAAGTTCACTGGAAACATCACATTAAAAGATGGCGCAGGGGTTTACTCAAATAACTACTATGCAACTTTCAAGTTTAATGAATCCAATGAAATTACGGAGTACGTTGAGATATTCAATCCAATTGTAGCAGCACGTGGATTCGGCATGATTGACCAAATTAAATAAGACATTTAAATGATCAGGTGACTTTATATACATGAATGATCCTATGAACATTTGAATTAGAGAAGAGTACAAATAAAAAAGAGTACAAACAATAAATGTTACAAATATAGATGAGTCTGTGAATAATAATGAATAGGAGAATAAGAAATGAAATTTATGAAACTATCCCTAATTACATTGGTTACTTTGGCACTGGCAGTGGGTTGTACAAGTGCAGCTCAAACACCGAGTGTGAGCCAAACTG
>Ga0070724_10000842_pt1 | contig 19826 bp, 13 predicted proteins | sample tdDd001_FD_67278 | JGI IMG/M metagenome (GOLD analysis project Ga0070724, IMG submission 67278) | Marine sediment microbial communities from the Atlantic coast under amendment with organic carbon and nitrate - tdDd00.1 | ecosystem: Environmental > Aquatic > Marine > Coastal > Sediment | place... | reverse complement strand
TGCTTCTTTATCATCTGGATTTCTATCTGGATGATATTTCATCGCTAATTTACGATATGCGCTTTTTAATTGTGCGTCATCGGCACTTCTATCAACACCCAGCGCTTCATAATAATCTCTTTTTTCACTCAATGCGTTAACCGCCCTTCCTATTGCTTAAGTGCAGGAAAAGCCGAACTTCAAAAGGTGTCCTCCACTACAATTGAATTTCAGCTTCCTGCTAATTTACTGTGTCGCGTAAATCCGCTTAATTAGTCAACTACTTCGTAGTCTGCGTCTACTGCGTCATCATTTGCTGCTGGGTCGGCACCTGGTGCACCTTGAGCTGCTTGTTGTTCTGCTGCCGCTTTTTGGTACATTCTTTCAGCGATTGGGTGGTATGCAGCTGTTAAAGCTTCTGTTGCAGCCTTGATTGCTTCAGCATCATCACCTTCTAAAGCTTTCTTAGTTGCTTCAATTTCAGCTTCTACCTTAGCTTTTTCTTCTTCTGTTACATCGCTATTTTCGTCATTTAATGCTTTTTCAATTTCATATACCATTGAATCCGCTTGATTTCTCGCTTCGATTTTTTCTTTATCTAATTTATCTTGTTCAGCAAATTCTTCTGCTTCTTTAACCTTCGCTTCGATTTCATCATCCGAAAGGTTTGTAGATGCAGTGATTGTGATGTGTTGCTCTTTTCCAGTTCCTAAATCTTTGGCATTTACGTGAACAATACCATTTGCATCAATATCAAATGTAACTTCGATTTGTGGGACACCACGTCTCGCTGGAGCGATACCATCTAATTGGAAACGGCCAAGTGTCACGTTGTCTTTTGCCATTTGTCTTTCACCTTGAAGAACGTGTATATCTACTGCAGGTTGATTATCTGCTGCTGTAGAGAAGATTTGGCTCTTCTTAGTAGGAATTGTTGTATTTCTTTCGATCAACTTAGTGAATACGCTACCTAATGTTTCAATACCTAATGACAATGGCGTTACGTCAAGTAATAATACGTCATTTACTTCACCTGAAAGTACACCACCTTGAATCGCTGCACCTAAAGCAACACATTCGTCAGGATTCACCCCTTTATGTGCGTCTTTACCAGTTAACTTCTTAACTGACTCTTGTACTGCTGGGATTCTTGTAGAACCACCAACTAAGATAACTTGTTCAAGATCACCAGTACTTAATCCTGCATCTTTCATTGCTTTTTTTGTTGGTTCTACTGTTGCTTGAATTAACTTATCACAAAGTTGCTCAAACTTAGCTCTTGTTAAATCAAGGTTTAAGTGAAGCGGACCTTCTGCCGTTGCAGTGATGAACGGTAAGTTGATGTTTGTTGATTGCGTTGAAGATAATTCTTTCTTAGCTTTTTCAGCAGCTTCTTTTAATCTTTGAAGAGACATTTTGTCTTTTCTTAAATCAACGTTGTGCTCAGCTTGGAAGCTTTCTGCAAGGAAGTTGATGATTGCTTCATCAAAGTCATCTCCACCTAAGTGGTTGTTACCGTTTGTTGCAAGTACTTCGAATACACCGTCGCCGATTTCTAAGATCGATACGTCGAATGTACCACCACCAAGGTCAAATACCATGATTTTGTGGTGATGTTCGTTTTTATCTAAACCGTATGATAACGATGCCGCTGTTGGCTCGTTGATAATTCTCTTAACTTCTAAACCAGCAATTTTACCAGCATCCTTTGTCGCTTGTCTTTGAGCATCTGTAAAGTATGCAGGTACTGTAACTACAGCTTCAGTAACTTTTTCTCCTAAGTAACTTTCAGCGTCTGTCTTAAGTTTACCAAGAACCATTGCAGAAATTTCTTGTGGCGAGTAGTTTCTTCCATCGATTTCTACGTGGAAATCATGACCCATTTCTCTCTTAATAGATGCAATTGTTCTGTCTGGGTTTGTGATTGCTTGTCTCTTAGCAGTTTCACCAACTAATCTTTCACCTGATTTCGTAAATGCAACGATAGATGGTGTTGTTCTGTTACCTTCTGCGTTAGGGATTACTACAGGTTCCCCACCTTCTAATACCGATACACATGAGTTTGTTGTTCCTAAGTCAATTCCAATAATTTTAGCCATTTATTTTTCCTCCTTAAATTTACACAGTCAATATTATTCTGATACTTTTACCATCGACGGACGTACAACTTTTCCATTTAGCTCATAGCCTCTTTGGAATTCTTCGACAACCGTCTCTGATGGGTAGTCTTCACTTGCTTCTGTCATCACAGCGTGGTGCTTTTGTGGATCAAATGGTGCACCAACCGCTTCAATAACTTCAACTTGATGTTTCTTTAATAAATCTTCTAGGGTCCTTTGAATCATTTGCACACCATCCACAACATTTTTATTACTGTCTGATGTGTCCATCGATCCAATGGCACGTTCTACGTTGTCCATTACACCTAGAAGCTCAATAACAATTTTTTCGTTTGCGAATTTATAGATATCCGCTTTTTCCTTTTCAACACGTTTTTTGAAGTTTTGGAATTCCGCTTGCATTCTTACGTTTGCAGCTTTTTGAAGTTCCGCTTCTTTTAACGCTTCTTTTAAAGGATCTTTCTCTTCCACTACTTTTTCTTCTTTAGAAGCTTCTTCCTCAGTTTCTTCAGTTTCAGTAGTTTCTGCTTCAGTTGCTTCAGCTGCTGTTGTTTCTTCTGTTTCAGTAACCTCTGCTTCTGATTCCTTAACTATTTCGTCTTCGACTTTTTTATTTGTCAACCTACAACACCTTCCTACATCTTTTAATTAACGTTTCCACTTAAGGAAATCGTATTATACTTATAAATAAATTCCCGCGAATATATCCGACAATGTTTCACGAATATAATCTACAACAGAAATCACTTTGCTATAATCCATTCTCGACGGGCCTATAAGACCGATTCGACCAACGTTTTTGCCATTCACCTTATAACAGACACTTACAATACTACAATTAGCTAGCGCTGTTTCTTCGATTTCCTTACCAATCTTGATGCTGATGCCATCTTCTTGAGCTTCCTGTATAATACGGGTAATCATTTCTTTTGACTGAACCGTATCGATAAAGGATTTTAACTCTGATACATTTTGAAACTCCGGAAAGTTAAATGCATTGTTAAGTCCTTCGATATGAAAATCAATGCCATCAAGTTCGTGTAATGTATCCCGCAGTATTGGGATTAGATAGTCGATCACATTGGCATATTGAGGGAGTACATTCTTGATCATCCCGATTTTTTTGACCGTTATGTCTTCAATCGTAGAATTTTCAAGATTTCCCATCATGACATCTGTTATTGCATCCAAGGCTTCTTGTGTCGCGTTTGAAAACGCAAGTTGCAATGTTTTCACAACACCAGAATCCGCTACAAAGATCAACATCACTTTCGACTCATTGATCTTGACCATTTTCATGTTGGTCAATTTACTTTTATTAAACTGTGGTAAAGTGACAAATGCGATTAGATCTGTCATTTGTGATAGAAGCTGTGCACTTTTGTGAATGACGTCTTCCATTTCGATGACCCGATTAAGAAGCAAGCCTCTAATCAGCTGTCGTTCACCTTTGCCCATCTTCTTTTGGTTCATCAATTCGTCAACATACAGTCGATAACCTTCGTCAGATGGTACACGTCCTGCAGATGTATGCGGTTGAATCAGATAACCTAAGTCCTCTAAATCAGCCATTTCATTTCGAATTGTTGCTGAGCTGATGCCCAGTGGGTACTTCTTTGCAATTGTTCTTGAGCCAACTGGTTGTGCTGTATCAATAAAATCGTCAATAATTACTTTCAGTATTTTAAGTTTTCTATCGTTTACTGCCATAAAGCACCTTCTTTTTGTTAGCACTCATTTTTATCGAGTGCTAATGTTTACATTAATAATTTACCACCACAACACCCCAAAGTCAAGGTTTTCAAAAGGAGTTATCAGTTTGTTCACATTTTGTTTAAAAAGTTCAAAAAATGAAAACAAACCACTTTCGTGATTTATTCCATAAACTCAATAATGACAGAATTCGATATATCATGACCATAGTCTGTTAAGAATAACTGTCCGTTTTCAATAACGACAGTTCCTCGTTCTATTTGTTCTTTTATAACAGAAGCAAACTTTTCTTCTATATCAATGTTAAACCGTCTATAGTACCATTCAAAGTTAATCCCCTTTGATAACCTTAAGCCTAACATAATCGCTTCAAAAGCTTCGTCTTCTATTGAAAGCACTTCTTTTTCAACAATAGGATAATCCCCGCCATTTAGCTGTTCAACATAAGTGTCTATAGATGCTGCGTTATGATACCTCGTATACATATACTTACCATGGGCACTGATCCCTAGACCAATATAATCCTCAACAGTCCAGTAGATCAGGTTATGAGCACATTCTTTACCTTTTTTGGAAAAGTTGGATACTTCATACCTATTATAACCATTATCCGAAAGCATCTGTAATCCTTTGTGGAATACAGCCCGTTCTTCTGCTTCTTCTAAGAGGGGCAACCCTTTTGTTTCAAATTCATTAAAAAGCGGTGTCCCTTCTTCTAAAATAAGACTATATAACGAAATATGTTGCACGCCAAGATCGTTAGCAATGGAAATACTCTCATATAAATCCTCTGCCACCATACCTGGCAAGTTATGCATGAGATCAATATTGATATTCTCAAAACCCATCTCTTTAGCCAGCTTCACCGATTGAATGGCTTCATCTCTAGAATGAAGTCGCCCAATACGTTTCAATAGCTGATCATTAAAACTCTGCACGCCAAAACTAATACGGTTGATACCATACCGTCTGTATAGGGCTAATTTTTCCTTATCTATTGTCCCAGGATTCGCTTCAATGGTAAATTCCTCTACCGCCGAGAAATCAATATGATCGTGAAGGGCTTTCAATAACTGTTCAAATAAAGAAGGTGGTACACTTGAAGGCGTACCACCACCGATAAACAGTGTTTGAATCTTTCTATTTTCAAGAACTTCTTTATATAAAGAAACTTCTTTGATAAGCGCTTTTATATAACGTTCTTTAACTGATTCCGTTGCCGGTCCAGAATTAAAGTCGCAATACAAACATTTCCGTTCACAAAATGGGATGTGTATATAAACGCCAATTGGATTCACTGTTGTCATCTCCTTATTACTCTTCGAACTTAAGAACTGATAGGAACGCTTGCTGAGGTACTTCAACAGACCCCATTTGACGCATACGCTTCTTTCCTTCCTTTTGCTTCGAAAGTAATTTCTTCTTACGAGAGATATCCCCACCGTAACATTTAGCCAGTACGTCTTTACGTAAAGCGCTAATTGTTTCACGGGCAATAATCGAGTTCCCGATTGCTGCCTGGATAGGAATCATAAATTGATGTCTTGGAATAACATCCTTCAGACGTTCACAAATCATACGTCCTCTCGCAACAGCCTTCGTTTTATGAACAATCATACAGAATGCATCAATAATTTCTTTATTAAGAAGAATATCCATTTTAACAAGATCAGATTCTCTGTACTCTTTGAATGCGTAGTCTAATGAGCCGTAACCTCTCGTCTTTGACTTTAAGGCATCGAAGAAGTCATAAATAACTTCATTCAGTGGTAATTCATACTTAAGAACAACACGTCTTTCATCTAAGTAATCCATACTCAACATGACACCACGTCTATTTTGACAAATTTCCATTACGTTACCTACATAATCGTTTGGAATGATAATTTTAGCTTCTACAATAGGCTCTTCCATCTTTTCAACTAAAGTTAATTCTGGTAAGTCAGATGGATTTTGTACAAACTCAACTTCGCCGTCAGTTTTCGTAATTCTATAAATTACGCCTGGCGCCGTCGCAATAATATCTAAGTTAAATTCTCTTTCTAAACGTTCCTGAATAATTTCTAAATGAAGTAATCCTAAGAAACCACATCTAAATCCAAATCCAAGAGCTACTGATGTTTCAGGTTCAAAATCTAGAGCCGCATCATTTAATTGTAATTTTTCTAAAGCGTCACGAACGATTTCGTAGCTTTCACCTTCAGCAGGATAAATACCACAGTATACCATTGGTGTTGCCTTCTGGTAACCTGGTAATGGCTCTGGTGTCGGGTTATTCTTGAAAGTAACCGTGTCACCAACTTGACAATCTCTTACATTTCTAATACTTGCAGTAATGTAGCCTACATCCCCTGCTTTTAACTCTTTCATTGCTGTTGCTTTTGGCAAGAACACGCCAACTTCAACAACTTCAAACTTTTTGCCAGTTGCCATCATTACGATAGAATCACCTTTTTTGACAGTTCCGTCAATAATTCTAACGTCCGCTACAACACCTTTGTACGCATCATAATATGAGTCAAAGATAAGTGCTTTTAATGGTGCCGTTTCATCACCTTCTGGTGGCGGAACTGCTTCAACAATTTTTTCTAATACATCTACAATATTTAAGCCTTCTTTAGCTGAGATCATTGGTGCATCATCAGCAACAACACCGACTAAATCTTCAATTTCGTGTTTGATCTCATCCGGTCTCGCACTTGGTAAATCAATTTTATTTAGTACAGGTACAATTTCAAGTCCTTGAGAATCTGCTAAATAAACATTTGCAAGCGTTTGTGCTTCAACGCCCTGTGCAGCATCAACTACAAGTACAGCACCTTCACAAGCCGCTAAACTTCTTGATACTTCATAAGTAAAATCGACGTGACCCGGTGTATCGATTAAGTTTAACGTATACACTTCACCGTCTTTCGCTTCGTACTTAAGCTGCGTCGCATTTAGTTTTATCGTAATACCACGTTCTCTTTCAAGATCCATACTATCAAGAATCTGTGATGTCATTTCCCTTTGTGTTAACATTCCTGTCTTTTCAATTAATCTATCCGCTAAGGTCGACTTACCATGGTCGATATGGGCAATGATAGAAAAATTACGAATCAGTTCTTGGCGTTTTTTCGTCATTTAATTTCTCTCCTACAATTTATACTGTACATTAATATAATGTATCTTTCATATTCAAATCCTATCAATTATATCACATAAAAATTGCTAAAAGCAATAATCCTTTTATTTTCCGCATATTTTTCTTGCTTTTGTATTTTACACATGATAGAATACTACTGTTAATCAACGAACAAGGGGGTGTAAGGACATGGCAAATATCAAATCTGCTAAGAAAAGAATCTTAGTTATTGAAAAGAAGACTCTTCAAAACAAGTCAAGAAAATCTGCTATCAAAACTGCTGAAAAGAAGTTTTTAGCTGCTATCGAAGCTGGTAACAAAGAAGAAGCTGCGGTATTATTCAATGACGTTCAAAAGCTTATCGCTAAAGCTGGTGCGAAGAAAACAGTTCATAAAAAAGCTGCATCTAGAAAAGTATCTAGACTTCAAACAAGATTAAACAAAATGGCTTAATACGTAAATGAATAATGAGACACCGTCATGTTCCCCATATTCACACGTCGAATAAAGCTTTAAGAGCTACCCTTTTAGGGTAGCTTTCTTTACGCGATAAAAAGAGAATAGCGGGTATATACAAAAGTAGCCCAAAGTGAGAATGCATTTTCTCATTTTGGGCTACTTTTGTATATACCCATTCGGCTCGCTAACGCGAGCCAGAGAACACGTATGTGTTCTCGGCTATTCTCTCGTCCTAAGAAACACTTTCTTACAACACCTGAGGCGACCTAGTTGCAAAAATAAATGGTACTCGCTTCAGCGAGTAGCTACCGAATTAATTCAATTCCAATAGTGACTGTAAATCCTCGTTATTTGAAAAGGACTTCACTCAACTGACTCTCTGGATCAGCTGATGGACGTCAACATATTCAGAGGCGTTTTGGCGACTAGAAATGGCACACTGTCTGAGCCAATAGGCGAGTTTGTGCCGTTTCCGCCAAAGCGGAAATGAATGTGTATGAGGTCCACAGCTGAACAGCCAAGTCCGTTTAGTGAAGTCCTACTTTTAATAACGAGGATATTACAATCACTCATTTATATTTTATCTTTTTAAAACACTAATAATCTCTACAATCAATGTCTCAAGCGCTGTTTCCTGACCCATCTTACCCGTCTTGATCATACGCTCATATCGGATACAGTCTCCAATGATTCCACCCAGCATATCAAACGTCATGCGACGGCCGAAATTGCTGTTCTTATTGGCAACAAACCCCGGTATCCCAAGTTTACTTGCTATTGACGACCCTGAATGGCCTTCGCTTTGAAGCGCTTTGGTTTTATAGATCATTCTAAACTGACGGCTGATCATCGAAATAATCTTCAAAGGTGCTTCGTCTTTCTCCAATAGTTCATGGACAGAGTGCAGACCAGCAGCAACATTCCCGCCAGACAACGCGTCCAAAAGCTCAAAAATATTGGTTTCAAATGATTTCTCTACGGTTTGATCAATCAACTCTCTCGTTACCGCACCTTTATCTTTACAGAAATGCATCAACTTATCTATTTCAGAATTCACTTCATGCAAAGTTTTGTCCGAGTTTTTCCCAAGATACCCAATGGTTTCTACAAAATACCGTAGCGCCGCACCATCGATAGTCACCCCTTCTGCCTTAAATCGTTTTGTGACCCACTTGGCGAAATCTACATCATTGAATTTATTAAAATCAATGATTTTCCCTGATTTTTGAGCCGTTTTATAAAGTTTTCTACGTTTATCCAGATCGCCAGCACTATGGAAAATCATAATGGTTGAAGCAGAAGGTTCTGCAAGATAATGTAATAACTTTTCTTCATCCTTCCCCGCCAATCCATTTTTAGTCTTTTGAAAATAAGGCGTGTTTTTAACAAGCACAACCTTTTGTTCTGCAAACAAAGGTACTGTTTCTGCAGATTCCAAAACATGTTCCAGCGTCGTTTCCGAGGCATCCAGCACAATATAATTAAAGGCTTCATATCCTTCGCCGATTACTGCATCCTTAAGCATTTTAAGGGAATTTTCGATCAAATAATCCTCGTGTCCCCAAAACACATACAATGGTCCTAATTTGTTATCTTTTATGTCTTTGACAAATTCATTATATGACATGATTCGCTCCTAATATTCTTTGAATTGTTTCCAGGGATTCCATACACGTATTTCCAAAGCGCCGTCTGCATCAGTAAAATACAAGGCCGTTCCCATACGTTCATAACGGGCGACAACCTCTTCATCCGGCAATCCATACCTGTTATTGGACCCTACACTTATAATACCATAGTTCGGTCTAGCCGCTAAGAGGAAACTTTCACTAGATGCCGTTCTAGAACCGTGGTGGGGCACCTTCAGAAACTCTACTGGCAACATCACATCCTCCAACGCACTCATTAGGATTGTAGCCTCTTCTGCCATTTCCGCATCACCTGTAAAGAGAAAATCCTGCTCCCCTTGCTGCACCAACAGGATGATGGAATGATTGTTAGGATTTTTATCTCCTTCATCAGGCGCATACAGCGAGACTTTCCAATTCGGTAGTATGCCCAAAGTACAGTCTTCTGTGACAAACTTCAAATGCCCTTCCCCTTTATATGTATCAAGGATTGGATGTTTCGACTTTAACTTCTCATAAGCAACAGTTGTCAGATATACGTCTTCGATTTTTTCCTCTTCCATCAGTTCGAGAACACCACCATAATGGTCCTGATGTTCGTGAGAAATCACCGCAATATCAATAACACGCTCGCCTAAATGTTTCATGGCATTTTCAAGAATTCTCTTCTTGTACGGCGTCCCGCCATCAATGAGCACACTTTTATTGCCTTTATACAAAAGTGCTCCATCGCCCATGCCCACATCCAAATAAAAAACGCGCAGTGGTATATGGTGACTCCCTATTGTGATACAAAACAAGAGCACTAGCAGCAAGCCCATGGCAGAGCGACTTCTAGTAATCCAATGACGATTCTTGTCGACAAGCAGTAGCGCAACCAACAGATAGAACACGCCAGTTCCAATAGCAGTCATGTATGGAAACATCAGCACCTGTTCTCCAATGTTTTCTGAAATAGCAACCAAATAATCGACTATCTTAAACAACTTTGCCATACCTTCAGCTAACAGAGGCACCGACACAAAGTACTGGATAAAACACTGAATGAAATTCATTGTAATGACAAATTCTACGAAAGGCATAATAAGCGGTGTTATAAAAAGCCCTAAGTAATTAAATTCTCTGAAGGACATAAGGAGTATCGGAGTGATTGCCATATAGATGCAAATCGTTATATACCAAGATTGAACCTGCTTAGGGTATCGGTTGCTACTATAGCGATATATCACAAATACCCCACAGTAAGCCATCAGTGACAAGGAAAAAGACAGATTGTATAACAGGTAAGGATTGTAGAGTAGTGCAATAATTGCATAAACACAAAGCGACAATGCAAAAAAAGGTTTTCTATTGTAGTGTGCGCCCATTAAATGGGCAAAATAAATGAAAAAACACTTCACAAGGGATATTTTCGATAATGACACAAGGTACAAAAGAATCAACAGTAACAGCGTGATGCCTTCTACCATCCACTTTGAGAGTTTCAATCGCTGCAATCCATTATGGGCCATGGTCAGCAACAAACCGACATGAAGACTTGATACCACTAAAATATGGCTCAACCCAAGATTCCTAAGACCATCGGTCTGCTCCAAATTCAGTTGGCTTTTGTCACCGATTGCCATCCCTAGAGCCAACCCCACGTGTTTCTGACTAAGCCCACGTCCTAGATTATGCTTAAGTCGCTTGCTCACAGTGTCTTGAAAATGAGCCATATCCATTTTTCTGCCGACGTCGACGACAATCAACTTCTCCAAGACATCTATTTTACCGATAATACCTTGTCCAAAATAGACATGCCGAAAATTACCTTCCCCAGGATTCGTCGGTTCATCAAAAGGTGTCAACACACAGATCATTTCTATTCGATCCCCGACTTCAACGCCACCCTCCAAGGTTAACAAGTCAGAATACGTCTCAAATGCACGATACAATACCACCTTCTTTTTGCTCACTGAAAAATGTCGATTCTCTATGGCAATGGTGATTTTATCCTTTGCTTCATCTTTTCCAACGACTGTACCTGAATACTCAGAAGCCTTATCAAAATCAACACCGTTAACTTGACCGTGAAACAGCATCAAACTAAAACAGGCAAGGATGATTCCTGCCACAACACTATAGACCATATATGTTTTGTCCAACCGCATCGTCAGCAACACAATAGTCATTGCCAACACTAGCAATGCCAATCCTATATATAAATTCCCTACTTTTGTGTAAATGGCCAGGGCCATCGACACCCCTATAAACAGCAAATATCGATACATATAACCTCCTGTATCGATATTACCATTTTTTACCATTAACCGCTATAAAAAAAGATGCCCATTGGACATCTTGATTTTCTATCGATTGCCTATCGCATGTAAAACATTGGTTTTCGTAAATAGTAGAAAAAAGGGAATACTGATCAATCCACCAACTGTTCCTTGGAATAAATTAGGGATTATACCAACAACCGCACCTTCTACACCATACATAAATGTTTCAAATAGGAAGTAGCCACTTGCCATTACGACACTACCTGCCAAAAATGCAATAACATATGCCGTCATCTTTCTAGTGCTTGATTCCGTTTTTCCTGAAATCATTTTATAAACCAACGCAATAACCGCAGCATCTAATCCTTTTATAATGAACGTCGGTACTGCATACACTGCATAACCTGACAACATATCCGCTAAAAACGATCCAAGTCCAGCTGCCAAACCACCTAGTACAGGTCCGAACATGATTCCTGCAAAATAAACCATCGAGTCACCTAAGTGTACATAACCAGACATGCCTATCGGTATTTGAATTAACATTGTGCCAACTGTTACTAGAGCAGCCATAAGCCCAGCAACAACGATATTTTTTGTTGTAAACATAATCATCTCTCCTTTTGCTAAGAAAATGATAACACGAATTGTATCCTTACAACAAGAACAAAATCTTAAGTTAGAAAACTGTATCGTTACAATGTCATTAAATATCAGAAATCCGTAACTTCATTTCTTCTGCTTCCCTATATAACATCAACAGGCGTCCATCTCCTGTAGACGTGTTGATATCAAGCAATTCACCATCATATGTTCCAACAATGCGGTTGGACTCTCCATTAATGGCCATCACTTCTCCAGATAAAATCACCAGCAATTCTCCTGATGCAATTTCATGCAAATACTGCCCATCTGTGTGCTTCAACAGAGGTCCGTATAAATTGTATCGTCCGCTATCTATATCCAATACGCATAACTGTTTGTTATCAAAAACAATATATAATTGCCCATTATGCCATTTCATTTCTCTAATCTGTCCAGCATCAAATTCCAAGTCAATGACGATACCGTTACGACCACCACTTTTCACATCATGCCTATTCACTTGATAAACTGTATTCTCTTTCTTTGTGACAGCATAAAGGTATTCACTGTCATCAGACCAGGCCAAGTTCGGATATAACTCCTCCCCCTCCAATAACGTATCCAGATAAATGATCTTCTTATATTTTAAAATAAACAATCCTATTTTCGCATCGTTACTTGTTTGCTCCGTCTGACCCGCATATATAAATCCGACCGTTTTTGAATCCGGTGAAAAAACCGGTGTCATGCCTTTGATATCCTTACCGTAAAAACGACCTGAATCACCACCGAGAATGGAAAATTTACGTTCATGGTAATTAACCGACATCTCTTCGAAAGTTATAAAGCCGCCATCGGCCGAAAACGTTGGTCGATCAAGTGCCGTATCTACAAATACACTTTTTTTGTACTGCATGGTTGCATTCCTGTCGCTGGAAACATCGTACGCAACAAAACTATTTAATGCTCCATCAAGATACCCTATCTTATCTTCATTATGAGAAATAACTACTTTAGAATCTGTTTCAACGAGTGATTCAAAAGTGGATTCACTTTCGATGGCGCTTTCAATTATATCGATTTCCAGCGTCGTCGAATCAAATACATACTGTAGCGGTTCTTCATCGGAACGGCGCCCAGTGAACAAGACCCTGTTTTCATCCAACCACCTGACATCTTCAGATAACCACTGAAATCCATTAATCGTCAGTTGACCAAACTGATTCACCACATCTTCAGATGGATGTAAATCCTGTTCGGTCTCTAAAACTGCAATATTTACTTCATCTCGAAATACGACTGCGCCAAATAAAATGACGCCAACTATAGCAATTGCTGTAATTCCTTTTTTCATCCAGTTAAGCCCCTTTAGTCATTTTTTTATAAAAAGCCTCTACCGTTTCTATTTCGTCATCCGTTAATGAAAATCCTTCATATACAATGAAATCAATTTGATCCATTAAATATTTGTCTTTGTTCTTTCTGAGCCTTTCCACCAATTCAATGATTTTACTTTGCCACTGTACACCATTAAAATGAATAACTGGCAAACTCTTAATCGGCGTAGAATACAGTTCTAACAACTCCCCTTTTTTCTTCCCTCTATGATAAAGCCAGAAGTAATAAAGCTTCGAGTTGATGACGCCATTTAAGTACAGCAGTGCCGAAACATCCTGAGTTTCATGAATAATATAGTAAATATCCGCACTTCCATAGAAGCCCCCAGGCACATAGGCAAAAATATTTGACCGGCTCCGTTGGGGCATAACAAGTTTTGGCTGCTCAAAAAGTTCTGATGTTCTTGGCCACTGCAGTTCATACCATTCACGATAGCCTAAGGTTACTTCCCGCCTCTTGACCAAAACACTCTTGAACCTTTCCAAATGACTCAGTCCCTCTTGTGTCGGCGCGTTGTTTTCACAGACATAATAGATCTGATATTTAGGGTCCTCGGACACACTGTATTTATCAATGTCGCTGTTCTTATAAAAATCTTTCCACGGCCCTTCGAAAGGGTGCACTTCGGATTTCGGAAACACATAGATGGGATTGCCCTTTTCTATGCCCTTCGACAGATCCTCGGGTGACAACTTACGTTCCAACATGCTTTTGGTCACAAAATCGGCACCACTCACGATGCCCTGCTTTACATCAAAAACATCTGACAACTCACCAGTCGACTGTGCCTTAATTTTTTCCAACAACCTATAAACCTCTTTATCGCCACTCAAGGAAATCAATCCTTTATGATCATAAAGACAGTTATTCTCTATCATATCCGTTGATAGCTCTATCAAGGAATCATCTTTTTGTTGACCTATCTTTATGACCTCACACTTGTCCGTCAAAGCTGGTGTTTTCTTTTCGTAAATAAAGGACACATTGTGCTGACCTCTTGCTGACTTAAACAAGCCATCACCAGAATAATCCGTAAGTTGCTTGAAAACACCTTCCCTTTGAAGCCGCTCTCTCAATTTCTTCGCACTGTCGGCAGTGGTAAAATAATTAGTCGTTATAAAACTTAAACACCCACTCGGTTTTAAGACATCAAGGGCCACATGAATAAAAAAGTAATAGAGATCCATGCGTCCTTCATAATACTTCGCAGTATCCGGATCCTCTTTCAATTGCCTAAAGAATGGACCGTTTCCCTTTTCACCGAGATAAGGAGGATTGCCAACAACAACATCCATCACATCCTCCAGATCTTTGATCTTTAATGCATCCATACATCTCACTTGCCACTTCATCGACCAGTGACCCGTCAAACGGAATCCTTCGTAAAGAATACTTAAAATCCCTAACATCAAAGGTTCCGGTTGTAAGTCTACCGTTATCACACCATCCATAAAGAACTTTAGATACCTACTTTCCTCTGTTTGTGCGTGTATTTGTTTCATCAAGGTTCTGACAAAGGTCATCGTGCCACAAGTCGGTTCCAGCAAGTGAATTCTTTCGCGTTTTTTTATTTTCTTCGCTACAGCCGTTTCTGCTAATACAGCTGCCACCATCCTCGATACAATCGGCTCAGGTGTATAATAACTGCCCGTCTTATCCCTTTTATGTTCTTGGATCTCATCATCGTAATGATCTATTTTATGTATAAACATTGTTGCATCACAAATAAAGACACCCTCTACGGCTGTCGCTGACTCTTGCAACGTTACAAAATATTTTTTTAAAGTATCGGAAACTATGAGTTGCTCGACATGGGCTCTCAATTCTGCTTCCTGTATGCCAAGTGTTTGGCATAAGAAGCGCTCACACCCCTTGTACAATTCGATGTATCCCTTGCTGATTTCTAAAGTTGGTGCGTTCTTCATTCGTCACATCCTAAAAATAGCTTTGGTTTCCCAAAGCTATCTCTTCATAAAATACTTGTCATATCCTTTTTTCTCTATACCATCTATGGACATGATGATTTCATCTATCAACAAATCTACATTTCTCAGATGAATATCCAGTCCTTTTTTCTTCAGATATTTCATGATGGTCGTCAATCTGATGTTATAGTTACACGGATTTCTAAAATACGGATGTTTCAAGATCAACTTCTTGATTTCACCCTTATCGATACTGTTCAATTCTTGAATCTGATGCGTGTTCAAGTGCTGCTCTACCTTAGAAATATAGTGTTTCAATTGTTCATCGGATTGCGCGTTATCACCGATGATCGATTTAATGTCATTAATGACATTATCAATTTTGATCATTTCTAAATCGGGTTCCTCGTCCGTGTCGGAAGGAACATCTGAAGTGTTATTGCTCATTATTGTTATTTCCCCTTTCAATGTCGAAAATTAATTAATATTGTACAGCCAAACAAATGACTTGTCAAATACAGGACTACAAAATATCGTCAATATTCAGAATAATATCTTGTACAAATGATATATACCCCTCAAGAAGGGATTCAACCTTTGTTTTCACACTTTTTCTAAGCGCTTCAGTCGGTGCTTCAATTTCTAATTTGTTTGAAGAAATAACCACTTCCACAATATGTCCTTCGAATGTGACACTATAAATCTCAGCACCTTCATCTTCATCGACAAACTCAAATGAGCCTTCAGTTGAAATTTCTTCTATGACCTTGTCTCTATTCTCGAAGACATAATCGCTTTGGAAGACCATGAATTCATCTTCCGAATCCGATTCTTGGAAACTAATGTTTCTAAAAACCGTCATAAATTTATATAACAATAGTGAATGTTCTTTAATAAACTGTTCAATCGCAACAGTCTCGAATTGTGAACAATACTCGTTGTACTTTGCTAGTACCGCACCAGTAACATGTTGGTGGGTTTCACCATCGAATTGCTCCAGTATTTCAATATAGTACTTACTTCCATCAGGATACAATCTCGCCGCAACAATTGTGCCATCCCCCAATAGTTCACTGTTCTCTACTTTATAATCGGCTCTTGTAAACAAATCCTTTAATAAAGATTTCCCTTCAATCTCAAACACCTCAAAATAAGAGAACCAAGATTGACGAACACTTTCAACTGAAGGTTTCTCCTCAGCCATTACTGTTTGGTTTTGAAGATAGTAGGTCATCATGTCTTTACCTTCATATTTAAAGTCACATAAGAACCAGTTATCGAAGCCAAATTCTTTATAATCGCCTTCAACGCCTTTTAAGTAGTCCTCTTTTGCTACATCTATTACTTTGTTTGAATGTTTCGTTAAAAAGTACTCAATTCCTTTGACCATTAATGCTTCAATGGCTCTTAGTGGATCATGGCTTGTCATTATTATTCACTACTTTCATTAATATTTTTATATGCGTTGGCAAGCATCAGTTTGATACGATTGATCTGGTTCACCTCACTGGCACCTGGATCATAATCGATCGGTACGATATTCGCCAGTGGGAATTTCTCTTTAAGGACTTTGATCATGCCTTTGCCTGTAATGTGATTCGGTAAACAGGCGAATGGTTGTAGACAGGCGATATTGTCGACACCTGACTCCAGCAATTCGATCATCTCCGCTGTCAAAAACCAGCCCTCCCCAGTTTGATTTCCCAGAGACAACACTTCAGAGGCTTTTGAAGCCATGTATTGAATCTTTTCAGGCGGACTAAATCGTTTACTTTCCCGCAACGCTTTTTTGATTTCTTTTCTATAAAATTCCAAGTAAGCAATCAGTGCATCCGCACCAAGTTTGCTAGATAACTTACCTGATAATTGCTTGTACCTAAAATCAGCATTATACCCGCAATATAAGAAAAAGTCAACTAAATCAGGCATAACCGCTTCAGCCCCTTGAGCTTCCAAATAATCCACTAAATTATTGTTGGCCACAGGATGGTACTTAACTAGAATTTCACCGACAATACCGACCTTCGGTTTTTTCTCTTGTATAATTTCAAGCGCGTCAAACTCTTTGACAATGTTCTTGATATTCTCTACGTAATGACGGTGCCGCCCTTCTTTAAGGTCAAACTTTATTTGCTGACGCCATTTTTCATATAATCTATTGGCCGAGCCTTCTATTTTTTCATATGGCCGTACTTTATAAAGAACCCGCATCAATAAGTCTCCATACACAAGACCCATCACCAGTTTTTTGATCGTCGGCATCTTCAGTTGAAAGCCTGGGTTTGTTTCTAAGCCACCAGCATTGAGTGACACCACCGGTATATGGTCCATTTTGGCATCTACAAGGGCTTTACGGATAAAACCAATATAGTTTGTCGCTCGACAGCCTCCACCGGTCTGAGATATAAGCACAGCCGTCCTATTCAAATCATAATCACCAGAGTTCAATGCATTCATAATCTGGCCAATGGTAATCACCGACGGATAACAGGCATCATTATGAACATATTTTAATCCTTCATCTATAATGTTTTTATCCACATGAGGCAACAACTTAAAATTAAAGCCTTCATTCACAAATACATGTTCCAGAAAATCAAAATGTATCGGTGACATTTGTGGCGCCAATATGGTGTGAGTATGCTTCATCTCTCGAGTAAAGACAACCCGCTCTCTGTTGGGATACAACATCACCGGCTTAAAGTCGGCTTTTGTCCGTTCTTCAATAACTGCAAGAAGTGAGCGAATTCTAATACGTGCCGCTCCAAGACTGTTTATTTCATCGATTTTCAAGGCAGTATATACTTTGTCGTACCGCTGCAGTATTTCCTGTACCTGATCCGTCGTCACCGCATCCAATCCACACCCAAAAGAGTTCAGCTGAACCAGTTCCACATCACTTCTTTGGGCAACGAAATTCGCTGCATTATAGAGCCGTGTATGATAAGTCCACTGGTCAACAACCCGTAGGGGCCGTTCAACCGGATTCAAGTGTGCAACCGAATCCTCCGTCAACACGGGCAGGTTGTAATTGGCAATCATCTTCGGAATCCCATGATTGATCTCGGGATCAATATGATAAGGTCTTCCTGCAAGGACAATCCCCTTTAACTGATGCTCTTCTATATAGGTCAAAACTTCCTGACCTTTTGATTTTATATCTTCTTTATATTGATCAAGTGCCTTATACGCTTCTTCGACAGCGTCATTGATAAGGCTTTGTTTTAACTTAAATTCTTTAAACTCTTCACGGAGACGTTTCTTTAACCGTTTCTTGTTGTCCAGTGGTAAAAATGGTTTCAATAGTGGTTTGTCATAGTCTTTCAACACTTCCATGTTGCTCTTGATCGTCTCCGGATAGGACGTTACAATCGGGCAGTTAAAGTGATTGTTTGCATCGGTTGACTCTATCTGCTCATATGGAATACATGGATAGAAAATCCGATCCACGTCTTTTTCCACCAGGTTTATGATGTGACCATGAACGATCTTCGCCGGATAACACGCCGAATCCGATGGAATGGAATCCATGCCGCTTTCAAATATCTTCCTCGACGAACGGTTGGACAGAACAACCCGAAAGCCTAACTGACTCAGCAACGTATGCCAAAACGGATAGTTTTCATACATGTTCAGGACTCTTGGAATACCAATAGTACCAAGAGGCGCCTCAGTCATCGGCAAACTTTTGTAATCAAATACCCGCTTGAGTTTGTATTCGTACATATTAGGAACAGGTTTTTCAGTCGACTCAATACCTGCACCTCTTTCACATCTGTTGCCGGTGATAAACTGATGCCCTTCTTCAAATTGATTGACTGTCAACAGACAAGCGTTGCCGCATAACTCGCAACGCTTTGTATAGGCGTTATAAGTAAATCCATCTAACTCGGAAGCCGAAAGGATTGTTGATACATGTCCATCCGTGTGATTGGCTCGTGCTATTAGGGCTGATCCAAAAGCCCCCATAAGACCGGCAATATCCGGACGGATGACTTCTCTACCGGTAATGATCTCAAAACTTCTTAACACGGCGTCATTGTAAAAAGTGCCACCTTGCACGACGATGTTTTCACCTAACTGGTCTACGTCTTTAAGTCGAATAACCTTATACAAAGCATTTTTGATGACAGAGTAAGAAATACCTGCTGAGATATCCCCTACGGATGCGCCCTCCTTCTGTGCCTGCTTGACCTTGGAATTCATGAAAACTGTACAGCGGGTTCCTAGATCTACAGGCCCTTCTGTAAAAAGACCTTCCCTCGCAAAGTCTACAATCCCCATTTTCATCGATTTGGCAAAGGTCTCTATAAAAGAACCACAACCAGACGAACAAGCTTCATTGAGCATAATGGATTCAATAAAGCCATTGGTGATTTTCAAACTTTTCATATCCTGGCCACCGATATCAATAACAAAATCCACTTCCGGCAAGAAAAAAGCAGCTGATTTATAATGGGCAACGGTTTCAATTTCGCCGATGTCGATATTCAGCGCTTCTTTAATCAAATGTTCACCATACCCTGTTATGGCCACATTGGCAAAATAAGCATTCCTCGGCATTTGGACGTATAATTCTTTAATAGCCCTTACCGTCGAAAGCAATGGACTTCCCTGATTACTACCATAAT
>Ga0070724_10000840_pt1 | contig 19864 bp, 10 predicted proteins | sample tdDd001_FD_67278 | JGI IMG/M metagenome (GOLD analysis project Ga0070724, IMG submission 67278) | Marine sediment microbial communities from the Atlantic coast under amendment with organic carbon and nitrate - tdDd00.1 | ecosystem: Environmental > Aquatic > Marine > Coastal > Sediment | place... | reverse complement strand
GAGCCTTTAAACTTCTAGAAAGGTGATCTGTATCTACAGATAAGCCCGCCATACGAAGTTTTTGAGTCATGCCCATTGCTGGTGCAATTGCATCTTCACCCATTGCAACAATGAACACATCTGGTTGAGGCTGTTTTGGGAACTCAATACCATTTGCTTCAAGAGTCATGATCAGTCTTTCGATTCCCATACCAAATCCAACGCCCGGCGTTTCTGGTCCACCAATTTCAGCAACAAGCTTGTTATAACGTCCGCCACCACAAACTGTACTTTGTGCACCAATCTCACCTGAGATGAACTCAAATGCAGTCTTTGTATAGTAATCAAGACCACGAACAATTTTAGGGTCGATCACATATTCAACATTCATAGCTTCAAGATATGTTTTTAGTTTTCCAAAGTGATCTTCACAATCACCACAAAGATGATCAAGCATTACAGGCGCCTCTACTAGCTCAGCCTGACAAGACTCATTCTTACAGTCAAGAATTCGAAGTGGATTCTTTTCATATCTTTCATTACAAGTATCACAAAGTTTATCCAACTTCGTTGCAAGGAATTCTTTTAAAATAACATGGTACGATGGGCGACAGTCAGGACAACCTACACTGTTAATGTTCAGTTCATTGTTTGTAAGGCCCAATTGACGCATAAATGTATCTGCTATGGCAATCGTTTCAGCATCTGCCGAAGCTCCATATGCACTGAAAACTTCTACGCCAAACTGGTGGAATTGTCTAAGTCGACCAGCCTGTGGTCTCTCGTGACGTGAGCATGCTGTTACATAGTATAATTTAGTTGGTTGTGCGTCTGCATACATTTTGTTTTCAACAAATGAACGTGCAACTGGTGCTGTGCCCTCAGGCTTAAGCGTCATACCATTCTTATCATTCATGAAATCTACCATCACATCAAGTGGTGGCGCATCCATTAGCTCTCTCTTTGCAATATAATTCGTATATTCTCTAGAGTTGAAAACTGTGTACATTTCTTTGCTGACAACATCAGTTGACTCGCCAACTCCGCGCTTGAAAAGATTAGTATATTCAAACAGCGGCGTGCGAATTTCCTGGTATCCAAATTTTCTACACACATCTCTAAATGTATTTTCAACATAATGCCACTTGTGCACCTCTGATGGTAAAATATCTTGTGTACCTCTAGGTTTTTTCATCTTCATACGCCTCCTTGTCTTTTTATGTAAGGTTGATTATTTGGTGGTTCTTGGTTCGTCGCAAGATTTAAAAAACTATCTTTTAAAATACTTTTTAAGTGAGGAAAATTTTCGTCAGACAAGGCGCGTTAAAATTATAGGTGTGGAGCGTACGAATGTACGTGACATATCTGTAATTTTATAAGCAACGACGCATGGCGGTCATTTTACCACTTAAAATTTAAGTGAGGGAATTTTTCAGAAGGCTAGGCGCGTTCTATTTTAAGGTTAGGAGCGTACAAGAGTACGTGACTGACGTTAAAATAGATAAGCAACGACGCATTATGGAAAATTTACCACTTAAAAAACAAAAAATCCCGTCTCTAATAGTAACTTCTATTAGGGACGAGATATATTATATAACCCGCGGTGCCACCCTAGTTGGTTCTAACGAACCCACTTAACACACAGACTGCATTTCTTAATCGAGTTGTCTTTTCATACCTGTCTTAATCATGGGCTTTCACCGTCCCCATTTCGCTTGAGATACGACTGGTATTACTTGTCCTCGTGCATCTGTATTCAATTGTAATAATTATAAAACAAGGGGGTAGCTCTGTCAACTATTTCATAGCCTTCTCGCCCACCAAATAAACTCGTTTTTTCTCAATCATCTCATCGATACGATCAATATAGTCTTCTACACCTTTAGAGTTAGATACACGTTCAAATCTATTCTCCTCAAGGTAAACCATTTTAGACGCCGCTCCGGCACCAAGTGCAATTATAGGATGACGTTCTTCCATGATCCGAATATTGTAAGGTGACTCATGACCCGGCTTACAATATCCAATATTCTCAAGATTCGCGAGTATCTTCTTTTGACGGTACATGTAGTATGGTTGCATATCCATTCCGTAAAGACTGCTCGATGCAGCATCCATCATGGATTCTACAGTATCTTTTTCAGTCATCTTATAACTGTCTAGATTCTCACTCAACCGAGAAGATCTTTTGATTGCCAGTGTATGAAGTGTCACATTTTCTGGACCCAACTCTGAAATCCGACCCATAGTTTCATAAACAGAATCTATATTTTCACCTGGTAAACCAATGATTAAATCCATATTGATGGTTTTAAACCCGATAGATTTTGCCAGCTTATATACAGACTCAATATCGTCACTCATATGATCTCGACCGATCACTTTTAGGGTTTCATCATTCATTGTCTGAGGATTGATGCAAATACGATCAACACCGAAGTCATGCATTAGTTGCAGTTTCTTCTCAGAAATTGAATCTGGTCTTCCCGCTTCCACTGTAAATTCGATCAAATCATTCAGGCCAATATGCTTCTTAAGTGCTTCAAGTAAAATTTCAAGTTGGTCTTCATTAAGCGCAGTCGGTGTTCCGCCACCGATGTAAATACAATCTACTCGTTTTCCGCTTTCCCTAATCATTTTTGCCACTTCTTCAATTTCTTTCAAAAGTGCATTTAAATAAGGCGTGACAAGCTTCCCTTTTTGCCCCAGTGCATTTGATGGGAAAGAGCAATACAGGCAACGCGTCGGACAAAATGGTATACACACATAAAGACTGATTGGATCATTTTTCGCATTTTCAATATAAGGACGCTCCACTTCAGCAATTTGAAGTGCAAGTTCAATTTTTTCATCAGCAATTCTGTAATTATCACGTAGTTTAAGACCCACCATCTCTGGTGATAAACCTGAATCAAGTAATTCATGAACAAGTTTTACAGGACGTACACCTACGAGAATTCCCCACGGGCTTGTAGATGGTCTATGAGGATTTAGTAAATCATAAATTGCAAGTTTGATTTCCTGTTTGCATTTTTTAAGCATGGCATGAGAGTCACTAGAAGACTCAAGCTCACCTGATTTTGTAGTCCAAGGCATTTCTTCTGCTGGATTTGCATCAAATGCAACGGCAACAGTGTACATCCAATTATCATCTCTAGAATCAATGTATACAGAAAGCACATCAATTTTTTCTTCTTCTATTGTCAATTCTTCTTCTTGGTCTTCACCAATGAAAGTTATTTCTTCTCGTTTATAAAATGTATAAAGCAAGTTCTCTAGGTCATATTTTATGTCATGACCTTGAAGTGTTACATATAACATATTTCACCTCTATAGTTTTCTAAGTTGGACGCTGAAACAGTCGTATTCATTTCTAATCGACTTATAGTTTATCATCATCCCACTATAATTGAAACAAAAAATGAAAAGAGTCTATTTCTGCTCATCTAAGCAAAAATAGACTCTTGATCGTTTGAGGTAAACGATAGGTAACCTCAATAAAGTATTATACGCCTACAAATATTTTATTGAGCTGGTACGATGATTTCCTGACCAGGGACCAGGAGATTTGGATCAGCCATTTCATTCAGGTTAGCTAAATCTTCCCACTTCATGCCGTAAGTCTTAGCAATCTTCCATAGCATATCGCCAGAACGTACAGTATAAGTATTCATTGATAATAAACCTTCTTTGATCAGTTCGTTCATATTAAGTGCCTCAACATTAGAAGTACGTCCATCTTCGCTTGTAGGGATAGTCAGCTTGCCTTCTCTAACAAGACCGAAAACTTTCTCTTGCATAATTTTGTTGAAATCGTCACCTGTGATTTCCCAGTTATTGTCCACTTCTGGATTAAGGATGCCACCTTTTTCTTCAACAGTGTACTTGATGATCAGGTCGCGAATACGGCCTGCATCTTGCATCAAGTCGTAAGAATCATAATACTTGTCATCTACAGTTACTAGTTCTAGACCCATCAGAGTACCAAAACGGTAGTTGTTAACTGCAAGCTTGTAAACCTTGTTCATTTCAAGCGCTTGACCGTTAAATTTGATGTTCTCAATACGGTTGCCCGCTTCTTCTGTAACATCAACATCATACGTCAGACCTGAGAACATATCGTAGTTGTAACCACGAATATCAGGGTTGAATGAAACTGTCAGGTCGCCTTCTTCATAGGTATTGTAGTAGCTTGCTGACCATTCCATGTATTTCTTTAGGTTTTCACCTGTAATGTTCACACCTACAAGTGTGTTAGGGTACTTGTAAATGAAAGCAACGTCTTTCTTCTTGAAGTCGCCTTCCTTCAGGTTAGACCCGAGGTTGAACAGTGCTGCAGAAGATACGTCAGCCTTCGTGTAGAACATTTGAACGTCATTGATCAGATCAATAACAGCTGTGTCTTCAAGTTGTGCAGTCGGCATAGTCGTTATGTCGTCTTCGCCTGTTATGTAATCCGGCGTAGCGATGAAATCGCTTGTAATCTTACCAACGATTGTATTAGCATCTGCAACAGACTGATCATGAACATACTTGAATGTTTCAAGCATTTCTTCATCAGCGTCAACTGGCTTCGACTCTAGGTTTTCAACTTCAACAGAAGCCACTTCGTAAACGTCACCGTTTTTAACAACTTCTATGTCTGCTGTTCCAAGAGCCCAACCGTATTTGCCTGGCTCGATAAGCTTAACGCCGTTAACTTCGTTTGTATACTTAGAGTGTGAGTGACCCATAAAGATAACATCGAATTGAGGATACGCTTCAGCGATCGCTTCAACGCCTTCAAAGCCGTGGTCACCTTCTGGACCAAGATGGTATGCACCAACAAGTACGTCATACTTGCCTTCAAGCTCAGCTACAACCTTGCCTGTCTCTTCCAACGTACCAGTGAATTCAAGACCTTCAAAATGACTCGGTGCAGAAGCTTCCCATAGAGGAATATTTGGAGGCAGCATGCCTACAACTGCTACGCGAACGCCTTCAAATTCGAAAATTTCGTATGCATCCAACCATCTTTCGTCAGTTCCTTCTTTGTAAGTGTTCGCAGAAAGAACAGTGCCTTCGAAAGTTTCAATGTTTTTTTCTAGGAATGACTTTTCAAAGTTGAACTCATGGTTACCGATCGTCCAAACATCATAATCCATTTCATTCATTGCTTGGATCATTGGATGAACTGGTTGATCATTGAACAGTTCAGCGCTATTATCCTGAACAGTATCGCCAGTGTCTATCAAAATCGTGTTTTCGTTTGCTGCTCTCTCTTGCTTGATTAGTGTCTGGATCTTTACAAGACCTGCATCTGAATCTGATGAATCAGTTGCATAATCATGAGAGTAGATCCGGCCATGCATGTCTGATGTTTGCAAAATTGTGATGTTTACTGTTTCGCTATCAGCAAAAGAGAAACCAAATGCAGATGTAACCAGTAAAGTCACCGCGAACATCGAACTGATTTTTTTCTTAGAAAACTTCATTAAAAATCCTCCCCAATTTTCCATCGAAACTTAACTTATGTATTGTCTACCTCACTTTAGAAATTATCACAATTATCAGAATTACACAATGTATAAAGAAAACAATTTTTTTCCACTTATAGTATTTAATTAGTATATTATCTCTAAATACATGTTTATTTATCAACTTTTCAGCAACTGCAGAGATCATTGCTTTGATATAGTGTATTTTGACAAACAAGAACTCATCACGCTCGAAAGTAAATTTCGGCATACATCTGCAAAAGAAAGGCCTTAACTTATGATTCACTCAAAAGTTAAGGCCTTTCTCCATTTTTTACTGCTCATAAGGATACTGAAGAATATGGTCAAAATAAGTCATTTCACCTGGATCAATTGGAACGTTATAATACAGTGTTGTTGTATATCCATAATAAACAAACTCAAGATCATAATAGCCTGATACAACATTCATTGTGTATACACCTTCGACATTTGTATATGCTGTAGTCACCAGAGTGTCATAGTACCACAGGTTAACCTCCACACCTGTGATCGGCATGAACTCATCAACGTCGACAACATATCCTTCGAGTGTACCATTTATGCCTTGTCCCAGTCTAATTCCTCTAACTGATGACATACCTGCGTACCCCGAAGTAGAGTTTTGAGACCATGTTAGTTGGTTGGAGTCAATAATAGTGTATGTTCCAGCAGGTACTCTTTCATAAATATATACATGCCAGTCGGCATTTGGTACATTACCTTGGCCCGGAGTTCCAGTTGCTTGCCATGGACCATAAACAATGCCTGTAGAAGATTGTAAACCGATTGTTCCTGGAGGCGTATTGTTGTTGAAGTAGTGGTAAGTATGCAAGTAAGTTATGATTGCCTCTGTGTTCAGAGTGAAAGTTGTCGGAGTTGTTGGTCCGCTTTGTACACCACCGATATTCATGTTGTTAAATAACTCCTCTTCTTCACCTGTTACAGTAGTTACTTCTACAACATCAGTGTGTTCGATTGTAGGTTGCGTTGTTCCTCCATCGGGTGCTGATTGACCCACATAGATAATTTCGCTTTTAGCGAGTGGTTGATCTCTATCGTTGCTGTCTTCTCCAAAGAGTGCAACAATATACTGACCTGGTTCATTTGGCATTATAAACTCGCCACTCTGATTTTCCAGATGTTGCAGTCGTTGCCATGTAAGGTCTGCATCGTCCCAGTTACCAGTCCACCAACTTGCAGATGGTGTATATGGAAATAGTCCGATCCAAGCAGATGGGACTTTCTGCGCTTTGTCATATGAGAACCTGACCGCATCTCCTGGCTGCACTTGGGTTCCTGATAGTGTAATTACTGGTACGTCAAAGCCAACAGTAATTATTCCACTTTTTAAAATTGGTTGATCATTATCGTCTTTATCTTCTGCGAAGATTGCAAGCAGATACTCTCCAGGCTCATCTGGCATTAGAAAATCGCCACTTTGATTTTCCAAATGCTGTATTCTTCGCCAAGAAAGATCGCCATCATCCCAATTCCCAGTCCACCAGCTTGCGGATGGCGTATTTGGGAATAGACCAATCCAAGCAGATGAATCTGATGGCGGATTACTAATTGAAAATGTTATCGTCTCACCTGGTTGTACCTGGTTTGAAGATATACTGACTTGTGGTGCTGCAAACACCGGTATTGATACACTCAAAATCATGACTAAGGCTAGCAAAACAGCCAGTCTTCCTCTCCTGAGCATTTTTTCGCACTTCCCTTCCAGTTACACATTTGTTCACTTGAACACACAAAGTAACCCTTTTACATTTATACCCCACTTTATCGTACGAACACAAAAAGACCTGATCCAACTACACATAGATCAGGTCTCAATTACTTTTTTTATAAGTATTATATTTGGCTCTAGGCTCTAATAACCATATTTCCCGTTCTTTCGAATCCAATGCTTGACTCTGGCCCGTGTCCAGGGTAAACAATCGTATCTTCCGGAAGCTTATACAACTTCTTTTTAATAGATTGTGTTAATGCATTCTGGTCACCACCTGCAAGATCCGTTCGACCTACAGATCTTAGGAACAAAGTGTCTCCCGTAAATAGATTCTCACCCATTTTAAGACAGATACCACCAGGTGTATGTCCCGGTGTATGGATCACTTTTAGTCTGAGTTTACCAAAATCTATTTTATCTCCATCCTTTAAAAGACGATCGGCTTTAAGTGAAATGTCACCTCCACCCATAGAATTTGACAGATTGATTCGTGGATCTTCAAGCATTTTTTGATCATCTGCATGGATGGCAATTGTTGCACCCGTCTCTTCTGAAAGACCACATAAACCGCCAATATGATCCATATGTCCATGTGTAAGTACAATAACATCTAGAGTCAAATCATGTTGTTTTAGCGCTTCAAGTATTTTTTTGTGTTCTCCACCAGGATCAATAACTGCTGCTTTTTTAGTTTCTGGGCATCCTATAATGTAACAGTTTGCACCATATATGCCGAGCGGCAAGCGAATCATAATCATCGAATTTTCCTCCTGAAAAAGGAAACTGCTTATCGCAATTTCCTCGGTCTAGTTTAACTTAGTTTTTTGTTAACTTGTATGCATAATCTGGGTTCTATTAGAATATTTTTTTGCTATCAATAAGCATAGTGACTGGTCCATCATTTAGTATGTCTACCATCATATGCGCTTGAAATTGTCCCGTTTCAACATTAACACCACGTTCTCTTGCCAATGATACGAAGTCCTCATATAAGCTGTTCGCCATATCTGGTTTAGCTGCATCAGAAAAACTTGGACGTCGCCCTTTTCTACAGTCACCCATTAAAGTGAACTGCGATACTGCAAGCAGGTCGCCTCCCATATCAATAAGAGAATTATTCATTTTTCCATCTTCATCTTCAAAAATTCTAAGATTTATAATTTTATCGACGAGATACTTTACGTCATTATTATCATCTTCGTGTTCTACACCAAGTAAAACCATAAGTCCACTGCCAATTTCACCAACCATATTTTCGTCTACAGTTACACTTGACCTTGTAACGCGTTGAACCACTGCGCGCATTTCTGTTCCCCCTTGCTGCTTATCTCTATCTATGTCTATATGCTGACTTAAGAAGTTATTCGTTTCACGTCTATAACACCTGACATAGACTGTATTTTTTTTATAAGTTTATTCAGTTCCTCTTGATTTGATACTTCTACAGTAAGATTGATCACTGCAATTTCATTTTTTGTAAGTTTTGCATTTACACCCGTCACCATTAACGATGTATCAGAGATGAGTAAAGTCACTTCTGATAGCAAACCCTTACGGTCTGGTGCAATAATTTGAACTTCCGTCGCATACGTTGTAGGCTTCTCTTTGTCCCACTCGACTTCGATAAAACGATTCTTTGAATCATCTGTTTTCTCAAAGTTAGTACAATCGGCACGATGTATTGTAACACCACGACCCCTAGTAACATAGCCAATTATATGGTCACCCGGCACGGGATTGCAACATCGGCCAAAACGTACAGGAACATTATCAATACCCTTAACGATAACACCTTCATTGCTTTTTTCTCGACGAACTTGTTCTTCGTGATGTTTCGGTTTTGAAACAATCTCTTTAATTTCTTGTTCAGGCTCATTTTTCTTTTGTTCATTTTTATATTGTTCTCTAAGTTTTGGAATAACCTGACTTAAAAGTATTCCACCATAACCAAGAGCTGCGTAAAGATCATCAAGATCCTTTAGAGACAGTCTCTGCAGGAGCGGATCTAGCCATTCACTTTTCATGATATCTTTCCAAGCAAACCCGTTTCTACGGATTTCTTTCTCAAGCATATCACGACCATTTGTGATGTTTTCTTCTCTTCTTTCTTTTTTAAACCAATGCTTAATTTTATTTTTTGCTTGAGTAGATTTCACAAATTTTAACCAGTCACGTGAAGGACCGTTAGAAGACTTTGAAGTTAACACCTCAACAATTTGGCCAGTTTTCAACTGGAAATTAAGAGGGACAATTCGATTATTAACCTTCGCACCAATACACCTATTACCTACTTCAGAGTGAATTTTATAGGCAAAATCTACAGGGGATGACCCCACTGGTAGTTCAAACACTTGCCCTTTCGGCGTGAATACATAAACCTGATTATTAAACAGATCAATTTTAAGAGACTGAATAAACTCTTCAGGTGTCTCAAGATCTCTCTGCCATTCCATCATTTGTCTTAGCCAATTAAGCTTTTCATCCATTTGACCTGCAGCTGCGGCTTGGAATGATGATTTACCTTCTTTATATTTCCAGTGCGCCGCAATACCATATTCAGCAACACGGTGCATCTCTGACGTTCTAATTTGAATTTCAAACGGTTCGCCACTATCGCCAATAACTGTAGTATGAAGCGATTGGTACATATTCTGTTTCGGCATAGCAATATAATCTTTAAACCTGCCAGGTATTGGTTTCCATTTTGTATGGACAACACCCAAAGCACCGTAGCAATCTTTGATATTTTCAACAAGCACACGAATAGCCGTTAAATCATAAATTTCATCAAATTCCTTTTGCTGATGTTTCATCTTCTTATAAATGCTGTAGAAATTCTTCGGACGTCCGTATATCTCACATTCGATTTCAAGATCACCTAAAGATGTCTCTAAAACATTTATAACATTGTTAATAATAGCTTCACGTTCCGCACGTTTTTTATCAACCTTACTCACTAAATCGTAGTATCCTTGTGGATCTATATAAAGCAACGATAAATCTTCAAGTTCCCACTTCATTTTAGAGATACCAAGTCGGTGTGCAATCGGAGCATAGATTTCTAATGACTCTTCAGCTTTTTCACGTTTTTTATGATCAGCCATGTACTTCAAAGTTCGCATATTGTGAACACGGTCAGCCAGTTTTATAAGAATAACTCTTATATCCTGAGCCATTGCAAGGAACATCTTACGAAGATTTTCCGCTTGTTGTTCTTGTTTTGATTCGTAGTGGATTTGCCCAAGTTTTGTAACCCCATCGACAAGCAAAGAAACTTCTGGACCAAATTCATGCTCAATTTCTCCAAGTCCGATCTCAGTGTCTTCCACGACATCATGAAGTAACCCCGCAATTATTGTCGTAGAGTCCATCTCAAGTTCCGCAAGAATTATTGAAACTTCCATTGGATGGATGAAGTACGGCTCACCGGATTTTCTATACTGACCACGATGTGCATTTTCAGCATAATGATATGCCTTAACGATCGGCGCCAGATCAATATCGGGCAAGTGCTGCTCTAATCGGAGCATATATGATTCCAAATTCATATCATCACCTGTTTCATTTATGTGAGTGCATTTTCAGCTCTTTATCTTGAATAATAAATGATTCTTGTTCCATTCATTACGAACCGAAATTAACAGTAATTATTCAAGTATAAACAAGGCATATTTCAACTGATACACACCCTATTTTCTGAATTATTCTTATTATATACCAAATTGATATCGGTCTCAATGCAAGATGTAAATAGAAACGTTTTCGCAATGTTCTGTTTATTCACCTTTGTAAACTTCATAGGTAACAGAATTACGCCCCAACTCCTTAGATCTATAAAGTCCAGAGTCTGCAAATTTCAGTAATTTTTTCATTTGAGTCATTTCCGTCACAATAGTGTCCGTAACACCTAGGCTTATCGTTACAAACTCACTTACATTCGATGAACTATGCTCAATATTTAAAGACATAATCCCCACACGAAAAGCTTCAGCAATTTCAATAGCTTCGAACTTTGAAACACTTGGTAATATACAGACAAACTCTTCACCGCCATACCTTGCCAATAGACCTTTTCCTTTTACCAAGATTTCTGATAGGGCTCCTGCTACTTTTTGCAAGCATAGGTCTCCATTGTAATGGCCATATGTATCATTATACTTTTTGAAATAATCAATATCCATCATTATAACTGAAATTGACTTTCCGGTGAACATGCCACTACTCAGGAGGTCTTCAGAATATTCATTAAATCTTCTTCTATTCGCGATACCAGTTAAACCATCAATATTGGATTGATTCTCTAATATGTCTCGATATTTTTTCAATTCAGCATGCGTTTTTACGCGCGCTCTGACTACAATGCTGGAAAAAGGCTTTGTGATGTAGTCCACTGCCCCCATTTCAAAACCTTTAACCTCATCAACTTCAGAGTTTTTAGATGTAATAAAGATCACTGGAATGTGTATCGTTGTAGGATTTGATTTCATTCTTTTGCACACTTCATATCCATTAACGCCTGGCATAATAATATCAAGCAACACAATATCAGGAGGATTATTAGAGAATATAATCTCAAGTGCTTTTGATCCATCGTTTGCTACGCGTAGATTATAATCATCCTTTAAAAGAGAGCCTAATACAGAAATATTCTGAGGTGCATCATCAACAATTAGAATGGTTTGCATATTTCGTTTATCGGTCACTGTAATCCCCCCAATTCTTCTCCGTCAATTCTGACTCCATTTGAAGCAAAAGATCCATCATTTTCTCAAAGTTGTACTTTTCTATGGTCGCAACCAATTCAGACGTATACTGATGATTAATAAGACCATGAAGCACATCTATTAATAAGTAACACGTTTCTAATGCTTCAAAGTCACTGTTTTCTACCTCAGTTTTTAATTTATAGAACAATTGTTTAATATCTGTTGGTGAGACCTTCTTCGAACTTTTATGCACTAATAGTTCGCTAATGCGACTTTCAGCAACGCTCGATATGAGTTCCACTATTATCCTTTCAATATCTGTAACATACTCTATTCGTTCTGTAATAGATAACGCATCATACTCATTCTCAAAAGTGACAATCATATTGAACAAGGCATTTGCAGAAACATTCCCTGAAATCCCTTTCATTTTGTGTATTATATCTTTTGCGTTTTCGTGCTCTTCATTTTGAATTGAACTTAAAAGATTGGACGCGAAATCACCAAATCCTTCTTCAAAATTCGTAAACATGCGAATCAATAGTTTTGCATTTCCTACAACACGTTTAAGAGCAGACTCAATATCGATGCCTTCTAGTTGTATACTCATTATTTTTTTAATGAGCTCTTCATTTTCACGATCATCAAAAGTGGAAACCAAAGATTCATCATTGACACTAGGAATCCATTTTCGAATCATAGATAGCAATTCATTAGATGTAACAGGTTTACTTAAGTAATCGTTCATGCCGGTACTTAAACATTTTTCACGCACTTCTTTTGTAGCATGTGCTGTCATTGCAATAATAGGTAATTTTTGAGTTTTTTCATTCATTCGTATATGTCTTGTTGCCTCATACCCACTCATAACGGGCATCTGAACGTCCATTAAAATCAAATTGTAATTATTCACTTTCACCATTTGAGTTGCAACCAGTCCATTGTTAGCTATCTCTGTTTCAAATCCATAGAGACTTAATATACCTGACACGATTTGCTGATTCATTATAACGTCTTCTACGATTAAAACTTTTATCCCTTGAGTATGGAAACTTGGTTGTACAGTATGATTTGATAAAATCCCATTTCTGTTTGCAGTTTTCTTAGAAGACTCCACTTCGACGTTCAACAAAACACGTTCTACGGTTTCACGTAGTAAGTTTTTGTTAACTGGTTTAAGAAGAACCGCATTAATGCCCGCCTCCTCTGCACTATAAACAATTTCATCGCGTCCAAATGCTGTTATCATAATAATTTTAGGTTGATAAGGAATTAATTCGTGTTTTATAATTTGTCTTGTAGCTTCAACACCATCCATCTCAGGCATCTGCCAATCCATGATAACAAGCCCAAAAGGATTGTCTCTTTCTTCAATGAGTAGGGCAATCGCTTCTGCTCCAGACTCAACTGAAATCGTTTCAAATCCAATATCTATAAGCTGCTGTGACATGACACTTCTTGCCAACTTATTATCATCTACAATTAGTGCGCGATTATTCTTTAATGCCTCAATTCTTTGAAGTCTACTCTTCTGAGAAGCTTCAAGAGCTATCACTTTTACAGTAAATGTGAATGTACTTCCATAATTCAGCTTACTTTTTACTGTAATTTCTCCACCCATCATATGAACAATTTTTTTTGAAATAGCAAGCCCCAGTCCTGAGCCACCATATTTTCTAGTAATCGATGAATCTGCTTGTTCAAAAGCTTCAAACAATTTATCCATTCTGTCTTGCGACATACCGACACCCGTGTCTTGAACCATAAATGATAATAAACAAGTATCGTCTTGGCTTTTTTGTGCATTTACACTGATAAAAATATGTCCAGATTCAGTGAATTTAACTGCATTACTGCACAAATTGGTGAGGACTTGTCCCAGTCGTAGAGGATCCCCTCTGAGTTGATTCGGAACATCGTTGTCAATCTCGTAAAGAAACTCAATGTTTTTTTCTGCCGCCCTAATAGAAACCATCGACGCAATTGTGTCTATGACTTCATCGAGGTTAAATTTAATACTTTCAAGTTCAAGCTTCCCAGCTTCAATTTTCGAGAAATCCAAAATATCATTGATAATTCCAAGTAATGTTTTTGAGGACATTTGTATTTTTTCAATATAGTCAGCTTGTCTGTCATTAAGATCTGTCATAAGGGCAAGTTCAGAGAATCCAATTATCGCATTCATCGGTGTACGTATTTCATGGCTCATATTGGCTAAAAACTCACCTTTGTGTTTATTTGCAAGTTCTGCTTCTTTCCTGGCATTTAGCAACTCGGAAATATCATGGTAAATAGCAACTTGACCAATATTTACATAATCAATATCTACAGGAACTCCATATATTTCGACATCAAATTCAAGACCAGATCGTCTACACCTACGTGTGATAAAATGAACGCTCTCTCCTCCTAATACTTGTGCCGATAGTTCTTCTGCTCTGCTTCTCGTATTCTTACAAGAGACCACATCATCTATTTTTTGTCCAATAACTTCCTCATATGAATATCCAAATAATTCTTCTGCGGCTGGATTCCAAATGATTATGTGATTTTCCTTATCTGTGGTAACTATAGCAATCGGGCTCACATTAACAAGCGATTCAAAGTACGTTTTCTCCCTTTTTACTTCCTTATAGAGCATTGAGTTAATAATCGAAATGGCTGTTTCATTCGCAATTGATTCAACCACACCTAGTTGTTCTTTTGAAAAGGCGTGAGGATCTGAATGATGCTGTATACACATAACACCCAACACACGATCTTCTTCTATCATTGGGACACCGATCCAAGACATGACATCATCAGCTGGATCGCCTCCGAGACTCCGCTTCTCAATACGGCTTCTATTTCCATGTGAATTTAGAGGTTCTTTTGTCTGTATCACGCTATCTACAAGGCTATTACCAAAAGGACGTCTATACCCAGCTGAGCGATCTTCTCGTCTAGAATCATACACATAATTCAATTCTCGATGCTCCATATCAGCCAATACAATGTAAAAATCTTCAGCGCCCGTAAAATTTAAAATGCTGTCTTTTAATGAGTCATATGCATTTTCTATATTTCGAACGGAAAGAAGTTCTTTTCCTATCTTTGATATTGTTTCAAGGGCTTTTGTACGATCATTCACCATTTGCATCATATGATTCTCATATTTCTTAAGTTCTGAAATGTCTTCGTGCATCATTACAACCCTGTTAATCTGATTGTCATCATCAAAAATTGGATAAATTCTTGTCTTTAGCCATTTCTCAACACTTTCCCCCGATGGCAATTCCACATCATATTGAAGTTCAAATGGTTCTATGACACTGCCTTCAAAAGCATGTTTAATAATTTCAATGGAACCATTATTTATAAGACACTTATCGTTGTAGACATTGTAAGAGTCAATTAGATTTTTTGACGAAACCTGCCATAACTCCTCAGCCGCTTTATTTGCATCAATTAGAACCCCATCTGATGCATATATTTGGATCGGAACTGAGGCTTGCTCAATAAGGGTTCTAAATTGGCGCTCACTTTCACGTAACAGCAATTCGCTTGATTTTGTTGTCGTAACATCTGTCAACGTTTGAATTGCACCCACAATTGAACCTTGTGCATTATAAAGCGGTGCAGCTTTTGTATTGTAAATTCTTGTTCGGCCATCAACGTGAGTCGTTTCTGCAACTGCAGATAACGAGTCCTTTTCTCTTTCTAGATCAATATAAGTCCTTGCAAGAATTTCATTATCTTTAAGAACAAGATTGATCAACATTGGTCTGCGAACACCATAAAAAGGCAGAGCATAATGGTAATTTGACTGGCCAATCATCTCTTCAGAAGAAATATGAGTTAATCTCGCCATGGCTTGATTCCACAATATGACATGACCTTCTATATCTATAGCAAATGTTGCATCAGGAAGAAAATTTACTATATTCTTCAACCGTTGTTCCGATTCGTTAAATGAGTTTTCTGACCTTATTCTTTCATCATTTTCTAATTGGAGCGCTTTATTCATTGATTCGGTTTCATTCACTTTTGTGACTAATTTTTCATTCGATTCTCTTAGCTTATCCTCTAATTCTTTCATTTTATTTATTTTTTGAATATACACAACATACTGATCAACCAATCCATTTTCAGCAAAGACTGGTGATATATTAAATATTACGTAAGTGATTAATCCATCATCTCGAATGAACTCCAATTGCATTGCATCTATATGAAAATGGTTATCTCTCAAAATTTCAAAATAGTTCTTATCAATTCTCAGATTCAAAAATAAATCCATCAAGCTTAAGTGTAGTAACTCATCGATGTTTTTTTCTATTACTTCGGAAGCTCTTTTGTTAACATTTATTATTTTTAATGCATCATCAAGCAAGATGATTCCAATAATGCCTTCTTCAAAGTAATTTTTATATCGACTATTAGTTTTACTCACTTTATCCATCAGCATCGAATACTTCGACATTTCTCTATATATTAAGATCCAAACTAGAATGGATGTGATTATTATAAACAAGAATCCTTTAATGGTTTGTATATATGCATAAACTGCCACATTCGGTACCAATTTTGATAATATTTTGTCTGAAAAAAATATCCAGAGAAAACCAAAAATCAAATATGTCATGGGGATATTAATAGATTTCCTAAAGTTTCTCATCCAACTATCAACCGATTTCATAATTTCACTCCTTACATTTTGGAATATACTTTACAATTACCCAGATGATCAATTCACAACCAATACCCCATTTGTAGGCACCTTCTAGGTTCTCAGTGTTTCAGGAATCAAAAACATAAAAAAACCGCTGATATTAATCAGCGGTTCAATCTACATATATTCAAGTATGCACTTTGTTCTAATCTTGATAATGAATCAAGCTATAAATGTCCGTATTTCCAAGTGCTTTTCTTCCATCTAAAAAGTCTAATTCCATTAGGAAAACAGCAGCAACAACTTCTCCACCCATTTTCTCAACTAGCGCTTTCACAGCACCCACAGTACCGCCTGTTGCAAGTAAATCATCAGCAATTAATACTTTTGATCCCTTTTTAATGGCATCTACGTGGACTTCAAGTGTATCTGAACCATATTCCAGCTCATAAGAGTACTGAACAGTTTCAAAAGGCAGTTTCCCGGGTTTTCTCACTGGAACAAATGATTTCTTCATCGAAGCTGCCATTGGCACTCCCACAAGAAATCCTCTAGCTTCGGGACTTACTATGATATCAAACTCAACATCTTTTACAGAGTCGATCATCTGATCAAGAGCGTATGCGTATGCTTCACCATCTTGAAGCAATGTTGTTACATCTTTAAAACTGATACCTGCGATAGGAAAATCTTCCACCACGCGAATTTTGGACTTTAAATCCATATGTAAACCTCCCCGTTCACTTACGTTTAGCATATGAGAAGCTTGCATACATTCATTTCCAAGCTTCTGACTTAGCTCGAATTATTGATTTGCGTTAATAATCCGGGCTTAATTATTTTATCAAAAATTGCACACATATAAAAGCAACATTCGAGTTTATTTACACATTTCTACTCAATTTACGACTTAAAATACAAAAGTTCTTCAAACTGTACATTTTTAAATGACTGCAACGACTTATATAAATGGGTTTCAAAGATATCAATTTTTGATTTAGGTTTTGGTAGCATCTTTGCTTCTAATGAATCTGACGTCATATTGAATTCAATGAGATTTAGATCTCTTAGAATAAGACCCGACATAAAGATCGTCCCAGGAGTTAGACCTAATGCTCGCGAAAGCGTATCAACCTCTTCTGAAAGTGTGTCTCCCTTCATTATCGATTTATAAAGAGTGACAAGTGCTTCTCTATCAGGAATAATCTCATTTTTAATGCGGTCCATATTATCAAGCATTTCAGTAGCTTTATAATAGAATACATGATCATATCCCGTGATCGATTCACTTAATTCAAGGGGATGTACCACCACATCAAATTTTGTGCACACATTTACTTCATTAAAATGAATCAAGTACTTGTAATTCCACTTGTCATGAAAGCTCTTGATAAAATCATAAAGAGATGCAGAGGATTCTATGACAACAAGTGTTGTTCCACTCTCTGGTAGACATTCAAAATTATCAACATCATTTATCGACTCAGATATACCCTGTTTCGCTGATTGCTCAAGATATCTTGCTGCTGACAAATCGTACTCAGCTCGAAGTTTTTTATATGACGGCGTGAACATATTGTATTTCCGAAGGTCTTTGATCATAAGCTGAATGGTTTCAACACCTCTGAAACTATTTCGGTCCAGACCCGCAACCATGTCTACAACATCTCTTGTTTGAACAAATCCGTATTTGTCCTCACAGCCGAAACACAAACTATCGAAAACTCTATTTTGATCATGCACGATCATTTTTAAATGATTTTTATCTTTACCAATCATCATGACTTTGTCTACTTGTAAGTCTTCAATTACAAATTGTGGTTTTGGATTTGATAGGCCAAATGGCTCGAGCATTTCAAGTTCGTCTATGAGTTTATAACTCACATCACGCCCTTGTATGTGCCCATCAACTTTTAATACAGGAATCAAGTCTCTTTCCGTCAATATTTCTTTAGCAAATGCATTCACACGCAGTCTGAAATCAGAAACGTTCGCCTCTGGCAATGAAACACCTGCCGCTTGAGCATGTCCTCCAAATTTAGTAAATAAATCTTTACAGCTCGACATAGCATCAAATATACTAAAACGCCCTACACTTCGCGCTGAACCCTTAGCAACTCCATCTTCAATATTAAGTATAATGGTTGGTCTATAGTATTTTTCAGCAATTCTCGACGCCACTATACCAATAATCCCAGTGTGCCAATTATATCCTTGTACTACAATAACCAATTCATTCTTTAAGTCAATTTCTCTTTCTACATAGAGTTCTGCTTCTTCAAGAATTTCCTTTTCAATGGCTTGTCTACGCTCATTAAGGCTGTTAAGTTCCTCTGCCAACGCACGCGCTCTTTGTGGATCTTCCGTCGTCAGTAGTTCAACACCCAAGTGTGGTGTTCCTATCCGTCCAGCAGCATTTATTCGTGGGGCTAACGTAAAACCAATATGTCCAGTATTCAGTGTTTTTCCCTCAACACCAGCCACATCAATCAATGCTTTCAGCCCATGATTATTCGTTTCATTCAGCTTTTCAAGTCCAAATTTAGCTATAATTCTGTTTTCATCGGATATAGGTGCAACATCCGCAACTGTTCCCAGAGCGGCAATATCGATGATCTCACTTTCAAAATCAAAGAACGCATCTCCCATGAGTCCTTGAACAAGCTTAAAAGCAATACCCACACCCGCAAGCATATCATAAGGATAGTCACATGTATCTTGCTTTGGATTAATGATTGCAAAACAATCTGGCAGCTCAGACTGACACTCGTGATGATCTGTAATGATCATATCAAGGCCAATAGATTTAGCCACATTCGCTTCATGAACTGAAGTGATCCCACAATCCACAGTAATAAGTAGATCTGTACCCTCCTCAGCAATTCTCATAATCGCATCTTCATTAACTCCATATCCTTCTTCAAGTCTATTTGGAATATAGAATTGAACGGGATAGTTTACGTGGTTGAAATATTTTAGAAGCACTGATATTGAAGTGATTCCATCGACATCATAATCTCCATAGATTACGATTTGCTCACCAATCTCCATTGCACGTTTAATTCTATTAACGGATTTCTCCATACCTTCAAGTAAAAAGGGATCATACAGATCCCTTATAGTTGCATGAAGAAATTTTTTAGCATTACCCAACTCAGTTATTCCTCTTGATGCTAGTATTTGGGCTATTAAAGGGCTAATTTCTAATTCATTCGCAATCATAGAAACATCATGTTCACCTGTTCTATTGCTCCAAATTTTCTCAAATATATTCAATACAATCACCTTGTCTTATTTT
>Ga0070724_10000839_pt1 | contig 19876 bp, 16 predicted proteins | sample tdDd001_FD_67278 | JGI IMG/M metagenome (GOLD analysis project Ga0070724, IMG submission 67278) | Marine sediment microbial communities from the Atlantic coast under amendment with organic carbon and nitrate - tdDd00.1 | ecosystem: Environmental > Aquatic > Marine > Coastal > Sediment | place... | reverse complement strand
ACACAAATCGTCGAGCATATCGGCAGCAAATGGCGGATCAAGGAAGACGACGTCGAAAGTCCCGAGTGTTGAACCCGTCAGGAACTGCATCGCATCGGTGTTGTGAACCATCGCATCCTGAGCATCCAGGGCTTCGATGTTTTCTCGCAGCACCTTCACCGCGATCGAAGACTTCTCGACGAATACGACCTCTGCCGCACCGCGTGATAGCGCCTCCAGACCAAGAACGCCGGTACCGGCGAACAGATCAAGGCAGCGTGCGCCGTCCAGAGTCGGTGCCAGCCAGTTGAACAGCGTCTCGCGGATGCGCTCTGACGTTGGTCTTAGTCCCTGCACGTCCGCGATATCCAACAGACGGCTACGCCACTTTCCCGCTACAATACGCAGCCGTCCCGGCTTGGGTTTTTTGACGGATGATGCCACCCGGATAGTGTAGGTGATTCGCAGCCGACAGGTGACTTTGTATAACGTGTTTTCCAGAAAAGAAAAGCCTGCTGAGCGCCCGGGTTTCATAAAGCGACTGCGTGAGCGTCTCAACAAGGGCGACAGTTGGTTAAGTTATGATCTCGCTAATCTGGCCCCGGGCGGCAAGATTGACGCCAATGTGCTTGAAGATCTCGAGGCATTGCTCGTTACGGCCGACGTCGGTATCGACACGACCGAGCGCATCATCGGCGACATGCAGGCCAGCCTGGCTCGCAATGAACTTAAAGATATTGATGCACTTCGAAGCGGCCTGCGCCAGTCTCTGACTTCGATTCTCGAACCCGTCGAACAGGCACTCGAAATCACCCGGCAAGACACGCCTTTCGTCGTCCTGATGGTCGGCGTAAACGGCGCGGGAAAAACGACAACAATTGGCAAGCTGGCGAGGCGTTTCCAGGATGACGGTCTGTCGGTGATGCTGGCGGCTGGCGACACCTTTCGTGCCGCTGCCGTTGAACAATTACAAGCCTGGGGCGATCGCAATGACGTGCCGGTCATTGCACAACAAGCCGGGGCTGACCCGGCCGCAGTTATTTTTGACGCGTGGGAGGCGGCACAGGCTCGCAACATTGATGTGCTTCTGGCCGATACCGCGGGCCGGCTGCAGAATCAGCAGGGACTGATGGACGAGCTTGCCAAAGTGAAACGGGTCATCGCGCGCCGTGATGACAGTGCGCCACATGAAATCATGCTGGTTCTTGACGCGAGCCAGGGGCAGAACGCGCTCGTGCAAGCGGAGAAGTTTCACGAGGCGCTTGGACTTACCGGAATTACGGTCACGAAGTTGGATGGCACCGCAAAGGGTGGCATTCTGCTCGCTATTGCCAATCAAATGCAGGTGCCGGTGCGATTCATCGGCATAGGTGAATCAGCGGAAGATATGCAAGCTTTCTCGGCTAGCGATTTTGTCGACGCACTTCTCACGAGTGGCGAACGATGATGATCCAACTCGATGATGTGACCAAGCGCTTCCCGGGCGGACAGGAAGCCCTCTCCGGGCTGACCCTTTCAATCGACAAAGGCGAAATGCTGTTCGTTACCGGACACTCCGGTGCGGGCAAGAGCACACTGTTGCGGCTGATTGCGCTGATCGAACGGCCGACCAGTGGGCAGGTGATCGTGGACGGGCAGAATACGCGGCGCGTCAGACGCCGTAGGATTCCTGCGTATCGCCGGCAGATCGGCATGGTGTTTCAAGATCACAAATTGCTATACGACCGGCCGGTCTCCGACAACGTTGCATTGCCGCTTGTAATTGCGGGCGTCGGTCATCGCGAAGCGGCGCGGCGGGTACGTGCCGCGCTTGATCAGGTTGGCCTGCTGCGCAAGGAAAAACAGAACCCAGAAACACTGTCAGCAGGTGAGCAACAGCGCGTCGGTATTGCGCGAGCAATTGTTACCAGACCCAAACTTCTTATCGCCGATGAGCCGACTGGAAATCTCGACCCGGATTTGTCACTCGAAGTCATGCGCATATTTCGCCGATTCAATGAAGTCGGTGTGACCTTACTCATCGCGAGCCATGACATATCGCTAATCGATCGCATGGGTTGCGGGCGCATTGAACTCGACAACGGCAAGTTATCCATTCACAGTGAGGAGGACGAGTTGTGGCAGTGACACGTCATTCAGATGCTGTCGCTCCGGTCCGGTCATCCGGCCCTCTGGCAACCTGGTTTACTCGCCACATTAGTACTTCCATAGGTTCGCTTGGTCGCTTGTTCCGGCAACCATTCGCCAGCCTTATGATCATTCTTGTCATCGCCGTTACGCTTGCTATCCCGGCTGCGCTCAATCTTGTCGTAAAGAATGCGCGGCTGGTGAGCGAGGGTTGGGACAACGCACTGGATTTTTCGATATACCTCAAGCCTGCGGTAGCCGAAAGTGAGGCCGAGGGACTAGCGAGACTTATTCAACAGCGAGCCGACGTCGAGTCTGTGCAATTAATAACTGCGAGCGAGGCGCTGATCGAGTTCAAACAACAATCGGGGTTCGGAGAAACACTCGACCACTTGTCAGAAAATCCTTTACCGCACACGCTGGTAGTCCGACCCGGGTCCGCCAACACCAGCCAGTCGATGATCCTGTTGCAGGAAGAACTCGGGAATCTGCCTGAATCAGATATCGTGCAGGTCGATACCGAGTGGGTACAGCGATTTCACGCGATTCTCGATATCGTCAAGCAGGCCATTATTATCGGCGCATCACTTCTGGGCGTTGCGATCGTCGTGATTATCGGCAATACGATTCGACTGGACATTCAAAATCGCCGTGAAGAGATCGAGGTAACGAAACTGATCGGGGCGAGTAACGCGTTTGTTCGCCGACCATTTCTGTGGTCCGGTTTCTGGTACGGACTTTTTGGTGGGCTGCTCGCCCTCGGGCTTGTTCAATACGGTTTATTCTTGCTTGAACAACCTGCCGCAAGGCTCGCCGGTCTTTATCAAAGCGGTGTCTCGGTGCTGTCATTCACCCTGGTTGAGAGCCTGGTCTTGCTCGGAATTGGCGTTTTGCTCGGCCTGGTCGGCTCTTGGTTCGCCGCAGCACGCCATATGCGTCGAATTGAGCCACGCTAGACTAATTCGACATAATGTAGAACCATGCCTTCTCGTTAAGTCGTTGTTTTTATAGAAAAAGGCCCCATACCTCCAAAGGAACTATCACCGTTGTTAGCACTCTAATACCGCGAGTGCTAACATTTGCGCTGGAACTGGAGGTAATGCATGACGACAGCAGTCGCACCAATCAACCACGATCTCATATTGGCCGGACCGGTAGGCAGCCTGGATGCGTACATCCACGCCGTCGGTGCCATTTCGGTACTGAGCAAGGAAAACGAGCAAGCGCTCGCCAACCGCTTCCGTGATGACGAAGATCTCGACGCCGCGCGCGACCTGGTCATGGCGCATCTGCGTTTTGTCGTGCATATCGCTAAAGGCTACACCGGTTATGGCTTGCCTCTGGGTGACCTTATCCAGGAAGGCAACGTTGGCCTCATGAAAGCCGTTAAGCGATTCGATCCTGATTATGGCGTGCGCCTTGTTTCCTTCGCCGTGCATTGGATCCGTGCAGAGATTCACGAATTTGTGCTCAAGAACTGGCGCATCGTTAAGGTCGCTACGACCAAGGCGCAGCGCAAATTGTTCTTTAACCTGCGCAAATCAAAGAAAAGCCTCGCCTGGTTATCGCACGCCGAAACCCAGGCAGTTGCTAAAGACCTCGGCGTCAGCCCGAAAGAAGTCACAGAGATGGAACGGCGTCTGAGTGCCCGTGATGCGATTTTTGATCCGGCTCCTGGTGCCGATGACGAGCATTCCTTTACTCCGGCCGCATACCTGCCGAGTCCGGATGCCGACCCGGCCGTTTTTGTCGAGAAAACAGATTGGCACGATGACGCGACGCAACGCATGGGCGAGGCAATGACTTCGCTTGATGACCGCAGCCGACATATTCTCGAAAGTCGCTGGCTCACCGAGAACAAGCAAACCCTGCATGAGCTTGCGGACGTATACGGCGTTTCCGCTGAGCGCATTCGTCAAATCGAGGCGAATGCAATCAAGAAGCTGCGGACGGCGATGGCAGCCTAGCTGGAGCCCGCCCCGGCGGGCGATCAGGCTTCAAATTACGAGTAGACTTTCCGGCGGTAGCGAATCCAGCCACCGTCCTCAATACCGTGTGGGTCATGATGCGTCCAATGCACCAGACCACCGAGCTCGTTCCACTCGTACATGCCGCGAAATTTGATTCGATCGCCCAGGCCGACCGGCACGCGTTGCGCCAGGTCAATGTTGTGCGCAATCAGCAGCGACTGTCGATTCGGCAGGGCCAAGACGAATCGTTGATGTCGCGACCCCTCGTGGTCGTCGGACAATAGTCTTTTGACGAGCCCGCGATCTTCGATCCAGCATCCTGACGCGTTCTTTTTGTAACGCTTTTCGATTTGCGGCCCGCCTTGTTCTTATTTGTATCAGACCAGTCGGCAAGTCCCGATTATAGGCCTCCAGACTCATACTGTCGGGTAGAATAGCGAGCCCGGAGGCCGAGACTTGCAATGACTGAGACAGACGGCTGGCTCACCCGCTACGAGGAAACTCACAGTGACCTGACTAACCCTGTGGTCTATTGGGCTGCGGTACCCATGGTCGTGCTCGGTACCGTGGGGCTACTGTGGACCTTGCCGATTCCAGATGAGTTCTTCGAGATCTCACCTTTGCTCAACTGGGGCACCGCATTTCTGATGGCGACCGTGATGTATTACTTCATTATTTCGCTGTCGCTCGCGATAGGAATGTTGCCGTTTATCGTCGGCGTAGCCGGCATACAAACATGGCTGGCGCAATCGGAATTCTCCCCGCTGCGCGTGTCGCTTGGCGTGTTGCTCGCCGGTATCATCGGCCTCTGGATGGGCCACCGCAAACAGAAAAGCTTGCGCCCCGTATTACAGGATTTACAACTGATGATGATCGGCCCGGCCTGGTTGTTGTCTGTACTTTACCGCCGTATTGGAATTCCGTTTTGAACACAAAAACCTCACAACTTGACCCACTCGATTTATTTGATGTTCGTTCCGAACTCACCGAGGACGAGCATATGGTGCAGGATACTGTCGCCCGGTTTGTCGACGACCAGGTGATACCGATCATGCGCGAGGCCTTCGAGCAACACCGGTTTCCTCCCGAGTTGATTCCGCAGGTAGCTGAACTCGGCCTGTTCGGCAGTTCGATCGATGGTTACGACTGCGCCGGTCTGAACAGCGTCTGCTACGGACTGATTTGCCAGGAACTTGAGCGTGGTGACAGCGGCTTGAGAAGTTTTGTGTCCGTGCAGAGCAGTTTGGTCATGTTTCCTATCCATGCCTACGGCTCCGAGGAACAAAAGCAACGTTGGTTGCCGGCTATGGCCCGAGGCGAGGCGATCGGGTGCTTCGGCCTGACCGAGCCACAGGGTGGCTCCGATCCGGGCAATATGAAGACGCACGCCAAGCGTGATGGTGACGACTGGATCATAAATGGCTCGAAGATGTGGATTACTAACGGTGATCTTGCCGATGCCGCGGTTGTCTGGGCGATGACAGACGAGGGCGTCAAAGGTTTCATTGTCGAAAAGGGCACGCCGGGATTCACCACACAGGAAATCGAGAACAAGTTTTCATTGCGCGCTTCAGTCACCTCGGCATTGTTTTTCGACAATGTTCGGGTTCCCGCAGCGAGCATTTTGCCGGGCACCACTGGTCTTAAGGGCCCGTTGAGTTGTTTGACTCAAGCGCGGTATGGCATCTCCTGGGGTGTCATCGGAGCAGCACAGGCCTGTCTTGATGAGGTGCTGCGTTACACGGAAGACCGAGTGCTATTCAATCGACCCATCTCCCACACGCAGACTATCCAGATTCGACTCGCCGATATGGCGCGCAGAATAACCACCGCTCAATTACTGTCACTGCGACTCGGTCGCATCAAGGACGAGGGCAATCTCAGCCCGACGCAGGTGTCACTCGCGAAATGGAACAACTGCCGGATGGCGATCGATGTTGCAAGAGATGCACGAGACATCCTGGGCGGCAGTGGCATCAGTGCAGAGTACGTGCCCATACGTCACATGCTGAATCTCGAGAGTGTGATCACGTACGAGGGCACGGAGACGATTCACCAGCTCGTCGTAGGCAAGGAATTGACCGGCACTAACGCTTTCTGATGAGCGGCGCTTGACCGCAACTCGCCTGTCCGGGAATCGCGAAGTCTGGCGCATCGCTGCGCCGATGATTCTGTCGAATATCTCCGTGCCACTGCTGGGCATGGTCGATACCGGCGTAACCGGCCATCTCGAAAGCCCGACATATCTTGCGGCTGTTGCCATCGGCGGCACTATATTTGGCTTTCTCTATACCGGGATGAATTTCCTGCGTATGGGTACGACCGGAATCGCTGCCCAGCGATATGGAGCAGACGACAATGACGGTCTGCGTGTGTCGCTGGGTCAGGCCATCATCGTCGCAACGCTGATTGCGATTGCCCTGATCGCGATGCAGATTCCGATCGGGCGAATCGCAATGAGCCTGATCGGCGCCGAGCCCGACGTCGAAGCTTTCGCCCTGCAGTACTTTTCGATTCGCATCTGGAGCGCGCCAGGAACGTTGGCAAACTACGCCTTAATCGGTTGGTTTCTCGGCTTGCAGAACGCGCGCGTTCCGTTGCTCATCTTCCTGACGATAAACGTCACGAATATCGTGCTGGATCTGTTCTTCGTTATCGGCCTCGGCATGAAGGTCGATGGCGTGGCGCTCGCTTCCGTACTCGCAGAATACAGCGGCTTGCTCGTTGGCCTGGTATTTGCGGCGAAGGCCTTGCACAAACGAGCGGGTCATTGGCCACTAGCCCGCCTGTTTAATATTCGAGCCTATTCAGCATTCTTTGCAGTCAATGCACATCTCTTTGTTCGCACAATGGCCCTGATGTTCACCTTCGCATTTGTAACCGCACAGGGTGCAAGGCTCGGTGGATTGATCCTCGCTGCGAACGCGGTGTTGATGAACTTGCAGCTCCTGACCTCTATGGCACTTGACGGTTTCGCACACGCTGCTGAGGCGCTGGTTGGAAAGGCAGTTGGCCAGAAGGACCGTGACGCACTCGAACGATGGGTCCGCCTCGCACTCAAGTGGTCTCTCATGTTCTCCGTCGGGTTCTGTCTGTTCTACCTTGTCGTCGGGCCGTTACTGATTCGCTTACTGACCGACCTTCCCGAGGTTCGCGCGACGGCCATGCGCTACCTCCCCTGGCTTGTTCTGTCGCCACTCGTATCGGTCTGGTCATTCCTCTATGACGGTGTGTATGTCGGCGCAACCCGGGCCAGGGAGATGCGCAACATTATGGTTTTTTCGACGTTCGGCATCTTCCTGCCTGCCTGGTTCCTGCTGCAGGGGTATGGCAATCATGGCCTCTGGCTCGCATTCACCCTGTTTATGGCAAGCCGTGGAGTCGGCATGCACATCGGCTATCGTCGCAAAGTCTTGCCGCAGGTTGTCTAGCAGCGGGTGCAGTCCGAAGCACTGTGAAACAAGTCTCACTTTGGCAGCAAACTTTGATCACAAATAGATTCCTGTGATTGATCTCCTACCATCCGCTAACCAATCGAGCCATTTTGTGGTCGCGATTCCCCATAGATGACTTGTGAGAACGATTATGTGGCTACCTACGCCAATTTACGAACGCATCCCGCAGTTCTGGTTACTGCTGGGTTTGTTGTTCATGTCTTCCGGAACGTACCTGGGCTTTGACTACTCTCTGTCCTTCTTATATTTCGGTGTTGGTTTCGTCTGTTGCATTTGGAGCCTGTCGATTTTCTCGATGCGCCTGCGCGCACGCCAGCAAGTGAAAGCTGAGCAGAGACTCGAGCGGCAGCAGCAAGCTGAAGAGAGAGAACAGGCTAAACAGCAATCTGGCGACGATCTGGGTCAAGGCGCGGAAAACCCCGCCTGAGGCTCATTCGACTATCGCGGTTCGCTGACTAAGCTGCTGGCGGACCGTTTTCTTCGCCCACTGGTAGGCAACGACCCCTGACACTATGTTTGCGGCCGCATAGGCCGCAAATATTCCCTGCGCGTCAAAAAGGTACATGCCCACAAACGCCAACGGCAGGTACAACACCACAATGCGACCCGCGCTGATACCGACAGCCGGCATTGGGCGGCCAAGACCATTAAATGACGCATTCATGACCATCACCATGCCGTAGGCGCCGTAGCTGATCGGCGCAATCCACAAGAACAAGCTGGCCATACTCACTACCTCGGTGCTGCTGCTAAACAACGCAGGCAGAAAGTCCGCCAGTACTGCAAGGACTATGGCCATCAGCAAGCCGCTCGCCACGCAAAACAAGGTGCACAGCCGCAATGCCTGCAGTATTCGCGACTCCTTGCCGGCCGACAGGTTCTGACCCACGAACGGGCCGATGATCGCCGACATGGCATAGAAAACGACAAGCGTCATCGATTCGATTCGGCTCGCGACGCCGAAGCCGGCGACGGCTTCGGGTCCATAGCTTGCGATCATCGCGGTAATAATCGCCGCGCCAACCGGCACAACAGCATTCGTACCGGCCGCCGGCAATCCAACATGCAAGATGTCTTTCCAGGATTTCCTGAGCTCACCCGGATCGGGCTTGTCGAATGCGAGCATATTCATCCTGCCGTGTAAAAGGTACACCGCACCGACGAATATCGCTCCGCGTGCAAGCAAGGCAGCCATCGCGGCACCATTCAGCCCCATCGCCGGGACAGGACCGAGGCCGAAAATAAGAATCGGATCCAGGACGACGTTCAGAATCGATCCCGCGATCATCAGTTTGCTCGGCAGCCGCGTATCGCCGGTCGCACGCATACTCGCCATCCCAACCATGCCGACGACTACGAACGGTACACCGGAATATAGGATGATCATGAATCCGCGGATTAGCGGAATCATGTCTTCAGGCGCCCCGAGCAGCCGAAACAGTGGTGTGATAGTGAGCACACCGAGCAGCGCCACGGCGGCAGTAATAAGAAAGGACAACAACAGGCTATCTGTCGCCAGGCGGCGTGCGCGGCGATGGTCCCCGGAGCCGATAGCGCGCGCGACGACCGACGAGGTACCTGCGCCGAGCCCGATCGCTACGCTCGTTACAATCATCAGAATCGGAAAGCTGAAAGCGTGAGCGGCGAGTGCGCGATCTCCGACCCGCCCCAGGAACCAGGCATCAATCAACGCCTGGCCCATCATCGTGATGATGCCGAGTAGCACAGGGGCGGTCATCGCGACAAGGTGATGCCCAACCGGACCTTCAGTGAGCCTGGCTTTCTCTGATTGCATTGGTACCCGGGTGTGGCAGGGGGGTCGGAAAGCACATAGGTTATCATCGACGCCCGACTTCAATGTGGCGTTTCACGATGGGCTGGAAGAAATTGAAATCGCGAACAGTCTGGGAGAATGACTGGATGCGGATTCTTGAGGATGAAGTAATCAACCCCGGTGGGGGCACAAATCAATACGGCTACGTGCATTTCAAGAATCGCGCCGTTGCGATTGTTCCACTCGATGATGAGGATAATGTCTGGCTTGTCGGCCAGGAGCGCTACACGCTCGATGCCTGGTCATGGGAGTTGCCGATGGGGGGTGCACCTCTCGACGAGGAACCGCTGGCGGCGGCGAAGCGAGAACTCAAGGAAGAAACCGGCCTCGCCGCCGACAAGTGGACCGAGTTCATGCGGCTGCACACGAGTAATTCGATAACTGACGAGGTGGGTATTGTTTACCTCGCGGAGAGTCTGACCGAAGGCGAACCCGAGTTCGAAGAGACCGAAGACCTCGAAATTCGCAAACTGTCACTCCTGGACGCTCTTGCGATGGTCGAAAACGGTGATATCACCGATGCAATCAGCATCGCTGCACTGTTGCGAATAGCGGCTATCAGAAAACCTTCTTCGCCGTAACGACATAGCGCATGGGCCCGCCTGCTTCGCGTGCTTCGAAGGGGTAGCAGGTTACAAGGCTCAGAATTGCATCCTCCGTATCGAGCAACAAACTTCCGCGGCGAGAGTCAACCACATCGATGCCGATCACCTTGTACAGATGTCTGCGACCACCGATTTTTTCTATGAGCAGTGACTCACCGATCTCGATGTCACGAAGAAAACTGAAGTGCGTGTCTCTGTGTCCCGCTATAACGCTATTGCCTTTCTCACCGGGCAGCGAGCTTGCACTCAGGTGACCCGGACCAAAGGCCAGTGTGCGACCCGACCCGCCGGCCAAAATGATCAGATCAACATCGCCTGACTTGGCCGACAGCCGCGCAACGGGCCAGGTGTCTGCCCAGGGCCAGGGTGCCTGCTGGTCTTTTTCTACAGCGGCACGTGTCCAAGCCCGTTGCATCAGTTCCTGCGCAAACCATGCTTTGGCTGGAATGTATGCACCCTGGCCAATCTGCCAGAAACCGAGACAAAGCAGACACGCCACGATCAGGTTCCGCGGCGACCTAGTGGGCCAGGCCACAGCGAACCTTCCTTTGCGGCGCGGACATTGCGAGAAGCAATAGCGCTGCTAACAGAGCGATCATCCCGCTTAGTCGCAAGCTCGGGGCGTCGCTTGCTGTGGCCGGAAAACCGAAAATCGCCGCTCCGCTTTGACCGTGCGCCATCAGATTCGGCACCTGTTCGCTCGTAAGCGGGTCGCCGGCGGGGCGAACCGGGGTTTTGTCGACAGCGACAAGGCTCGTGTACTTGCTGACGAGATGGTGCGCGAGGGCAGTTTCCACAATGGCAGATCGCGTCTCGGCTGCATCTGCACCTCGCCGCTCTTTGTCATGCAGATCTGCAATACGGGCGCGCGCCCACAAGGCCGCCACGCCCGGGCTTTGTGCATCGACGTTCAGGATAAGGTCTCGCGCCCATGCTCCGCCGATCGAATCGCCCACTATGCGAATGGAGTCGCCTGGGCGAAACGGCCCCGACGCCTTGACTCTGACTGAAATCGGCTCGCCGAGGTAAAGGTCCGGAACGATGGCCGGGTAGGTGTCGACTACAGTTCCGCCGGGCCATTGCAATTCGATGTTCGTGACCTGTGGGTGCTCGAGTTTGCGAAACAGGCGATCCATTTTTTCGCCAACTTCATGCAGGGCACTAATCGTCGTGAACGTGCCACGCCCGGTCTCGGCCGCCTTGCGCATGAACCAGCTGTTGGGAGCCGATCCAATGCCCACGGTGAACAGCCGAGCATTGCCGAGACGCGCCGCGATCAGCTCGAACAATCCTTCTTCATTGCCAACAGCCCCATCCGTAATGAAGATGACCTGCCGCAGGTACGCTTCCACCGGCGGCTTCTGCAGCGCGAGACGTAATGCGGATTGCATCTCGGTACCGCCGTTCGCCTGCAACTTTTTGACGAAGTCTTGCGCTCGCGCAATGTTGTTTGTGTCCGCCGCAACGCTGTGCGCAAACAAGGCGTTTGCATGGGAGTTGAATTCGATGACGTTAAATCGGTCCCCGGGCTGCAACCCGTCAAGCGCGCGCCGCAATGCCTGCCGTGCCTGTTCGATCGAGACGCCATGCATCGAACCGGACGTGTCGACAATGAAGATCATTTCTCGAGGTATGCGTGCGGTGGATGACTCGTCGATGTCGGGCGGTACGACCATGAGCAAGTAGTGTGGTTCCGCGTCAACCGTTTCGATAAAAGCCATCGCCCTTGGGGCGGATGATGCGACTGGACGCCACAGCAACTCGAAATCGTGATCCATTGCGACCTGGCTGGCAGCGAGCGTGACAGCGTAGCGCCCATTCGCTTCTGCGACATTCACCGGGTGATAACGGCTCGCAATGATCTCGAGCGGCATTCCTGCATTGACGTCCACCTGTAAGGACACCCGGTGGCCGCGCGATGCGCCAACCATTGGCGGTGTGATCAGCGATGCGTCATCGACAAGGTCGGTATCCGCCGACCAACCGCTACCTTGCCGGTCGGACGCCGCCGTTCCTGATATGTATCGCGGCGTCAGTGTCATTGGAAAACGCAGACTGAAGGTACCGTCGTCGTAACGAATATTCTCGAGATAGTCGATTTCGACGATCACCGATTCACCGGGCCCGATGTTCGCCACGGAAGTTGTAAACAGGTTCGCGCGCTGCTGCTCAACCAGGCTGGTCTTTTTACCAGCCTGTTTCGCCTGCTCATACTCTTTTCGTGCCTGCTCTTTTTCCCGTACCTCGCCCTCGATAAATCGATCGCCGATATAGAGACGCATATGATCGACTGCCGCTTCGTCCGGAAGCGGAAATACGTAGATGCCCTCGACCCACTCGTCGCCTTCGTTCCTGAACTCCTGCATGACCGAAACGCGGGCTACGAGTCCGTTGACATTGATCTTGACGTCCGTATTCAGCAATGTCGCCGTTACGTAACCTGCACTCATGCGCATCAGGAGGCTGCCTGTCTGCATGTCATGGGGTGTCGGTTCGTCTGCGGCCGCCGGGCCGAGCGCGAGAATTGCCAGAATCAGCAGGCACCGCACTCCTGCGGGTTGGTGTTTGGCCATCACGGGTCTCCTTCTTTGTTGCGATGTATTGCAACAGCTCAAAAGGACTGCCCGTGGACTGCGGCATGGCAATGCACCGGCGTAATGTGGCAAATTGTGGCCAGATACATGAAACAGCTGTGGGAACGGCTTGAGCCGCGACGACCGCTCGAGTGAATTCAGGAGAATATTCTGGCCAAACGTATTGCGATTGTTGAAGACGAAGCTGCTATTCGTGAAAACTACGTCGCGGCATTCAAGCGCGAGGGATACAACGTGGACGCCTATGACGCCCGCGAGCCTGCGATGCAGGCCTTCGATTCGCGCTTACCCGATCTTGTCGTCATCGATGTGAACCTCAGGGATGATGTCGAAGGTGGCTTCGAGTTATGCAGGGAGTTGCGCTCGCGAGCTGCCGAGCTGCCAATCATTTTCCTTACCGCTCGCGACAGCGAGTTCGACGCCGTGTCCGGGCTGCGCCTCGGTGCCGACGACTATCTGACCAAGGACATCAGCCTGCCGCACCTGATGGCTCGCATCGCAGCTCTGTTCAGGCGACTTGACGCCATGCAGAAACCGCAGTCGAAGGACAGTCGCCTCGTTCGCGGTGATCTCGAGATCGATACGGATCGCATGACCATACACTGGCAGACCCATCCCGTTGGTCTGACCCTGACCGAGTTCTGGCTCGTGCATGCGATGGCTCGTTATCCGGGTCACGTAAAGAATCGACAACAATTGATGGACGCCGCACAGGCTGTACTCGATGACAACACGATCACCTCACACATCAAGCGTATTCGTCGCAAGTTTGTTGCTATCGATGCAGGCTTTGATGCGATAGAGACTGTCTATGGCATGGGCTACCGCTGGCTTGCCGACTAGCGCCTGCAGCCAGACATGAATCTCAAGCGGCAGTTGCTACTCGTCAGTTTGCTGATACTTGTTCTGCCCTGGGCCGGCTACCAGTTCATACACGAGACCGAATCTGCCCTTCGCGCCGGACAACAACAGATGCTTGCGGGACTGGCCCGCGCGATCGCGGATTCACTCGCACAACATCCCGAGGAGTTTCCGGCGCCGCAAAGCACCACTCCTGCCTTCGGCGATCAGATTTATGGACATCCTCTCGAGACCCGGCCCGAGATAGACGGTTACTTCGATGACTGGACGCTCGAGCGATCCTCCCTGCGACCACTGCGTGGCGCCGACGGGCCGATCAGATTTGCTATCGGCCTTATCGATCAGGCCGTCTACCTGTACGTCGAAGTCAGCGACAGGAATGTCGTTTTTAGCCGTCCTGGAGCGGTTGCACTCGACGATGGACCACACTTCTCTGATCGCGTCAGCCTGATCAATACAAGCCCTCTCTATCTCAACGAGACAATCACTTTCGCGGCCGAGGCGCCTGGGAATATTGTCGCCGTCATTCGAAACGAATATGGCTTTAGATCGGACCACTCAGTCCTTTCGTATTGGCAGGACGTTCCCGGTGGCTACAGGATTGAAGCCCGCATTCCGGCTAGCAAACTGGGCACGCACCTGGGCATCATGGTCAGCAACACCGCCGATGAACTCCAACCGCCCGTGCGCAGCGTGAGCTTCACGGCACGTACGCCGGGAGCGTTTGTCACAATATCACCCGAGTTGACTGCCGTTCTCGCAAACCATGCACAGTCGGGTCTGCGAATGTTGGTCACCGATGCGTCAGGTTGGCGAATTGCCCGGGGGGGAGACTTGTCGGTTGCGAATGCGGATGCGGCGAGTGCCGGCTCATCCTTGTTGCGGTTCATCTATGGCGCGCTGGTTGAGTCGGGCCAGGAGGCAGAACTTGCTCAACCTGACCCGAGCGGTCGTGAGCAGCAGAATTATATTGTGCAGGCTCTGGCCGACAACGAATCGGTAAGCTGGTTCCGCAGCTCCGCGAGCCGCCGCGCTATTGTTGCCGTGGCTCAGCCTGTCGTATCGAGCGGCGAGATACTTGGTGCAGTCGTGTTGCAGCAAGGAACGGACGCCATTCTTAGCCTGACCAATCAGGGCCTGGTCCGGCTGATCAATGTCACCCTGATCGCGACGCTGCTTGTCGCCGGGACACTGCTCGGCTATGCCACCTGGCTGTCACGTCGTATTCGCAGACTGAGTGTTGCCGCCGAAGAAGCGGTTGAGAGCGATAATCTGCGCGCCGTTTTACCCAGCCAGCATGCCGGCGACGAAATCGGCGACTTGTCGCGCAGCTTCTCGCATGTGCTTCGGCAGCTCGGTGATTACAACGAGTACCTGCGCACGCTGGCATCCAAGCTGTCGCATGAGTTGCGAACGCCACTCGCCATCGTCACCTCTTCGCTCGAGAACCTCGAACACGAGCAACTGGACGAGGCTGCCACAGAGTATGCGGCGAGAGCGCGAGACGGGGCCGAACGACTGCGTAGAATCCTCACTGCAATGAGTGAAGCCAGCCGGGTAGAAGAGCTCATGCAGCATGCAGAGCCGGAGACGTATGATCTTCGCGCTGCATTAAGTTCTACTGTTGCTGCTTACCGGGATGTCTACCCGAATCGCAACTTCAACTTTGCTACAGAGCTTGATACCGCGACAACACAAGGCTCCCCGGAGCTGATCATTCAGATGCTCGACAAGCTTGTCGATAACGCCGTCGGCTTCAGCCAGGATGGAGATACGATCACTTTCGGGCTGGCAGCGGCGGACAATTCCTTGCTGCTGACGGTGACAAACCCTGGTCCGCCGCTTCCCGGACGGATGCGTCACCAGATGTTCGACTCGATGGTGTCGATGCGGCCAGGCGAGGACAACAAACATCTGGGTCTCGGTTTATACGTAGCAAGGCTCATTGCCGAAGGACATGGCGGTAGAATTAGCGCAGAGAACACCGCAGACGGTGTGACCATTTGCATTGCATTAACAGGAGACAGCCGTGGCGAATGAGGGATATCACGAACCCATCAACGAACTGAGCGATGAAACCCGCGACATGCACCGCGCGATCACTTCATTGATGGAAGAGCTCGAGGCCGTGGACTGGTACAACCAGCGTGTTGACGCCTGCAAGGACAAAGAGCTGGCTGCCATCCTTGCGCACAATCGCGATGAAGAGAAAGAGCATGCCGCGATGGTGCTCGAATGGATCCGCCGCAAAGATCCTGCGATGGATAAGGAACTGAAGGACTACCTGTTCACCGAAAAAGAGATAGCGCACACGTAGCAGCCCTCCCGAACTACGGAGAGCCTGCGAGAGGGATGCTTATCGAACGAAGTAAAGCGGACCGCAGGGAGCCATGAGTGAGAGAAGCATCCCGAGCGCAGTGCTGTGCAGCGATTGATGCCAGCTGCGAGCTCGTGCGGGCCAATTTACACACCCAGGTACGCCGCGATACCTTTCGCGGCTTCACGGCCCTCGAAAACGGCAGTGACGACGAGGTCGGAGCCACGCACCATGTCGCCACCCGCAAATACTTTCGGGTTGGTCGTTTGGAACGGATGCTCGCCGAGTGATGCCACGCGAACGCGACCGCTCGGAAGAGTTTCTATTGCGAAGTCTTCGAACCACGCCGGTGGGTCCGGCTGAAAACCGAATGCGATAACAACAGCATCGGCTGGCAATATTTCTTCGGTGCCCGGGACGGGCTCGGGACGGCGCCGGCCATCTGACCCCTGCTCACCGAGCTCGGTCGTAATTACCTTGACGCCCGTAACACGATCTTTGCCGATGATTTCGAGCGGTTGCCGATTGAACAAAAACTCAACACCTTCTTCCTTGCTGTTGCGCACTTCGCGCCTTGATCCCGGCATATTTTCCTCATCGCGACGATAGGCGCACTGAACGCTCGCGGCATCTTGCCGAACCGCTGTGCGGACACAATCCATTCCCGTGTCGCCGCCGCCGAGCACAATGACCTTCTTCTGCGCCAGGTCGATATACGGTGTCGCCTTGTCTTCGTATCCGAGTTCCCGATACACATTGCCAACAAGATATGGCAAGGCTTCATGCACGCCCTCAAGCTCCTCACCGGCAAAGCCGCCGCGCACGTACTTGTAAGTACCCATGCCGAGAAAGACGGCGTCGTACTCTTCAAGCAACTCTGCGAATGGCTTGTCTGAACCAATTCGCGTGTCCAACACGAACCGCACGCCCATACCTTCGAGAATCTGGCGGCGTTGTGCGACGACTTGTTTCTCGAGCTTGAACGGCGGAATTCCGTATGTCAGGAGACCACCAACATCGGGGTATGCGTCATAGACAACCGAACGAATTCCCTGCCGTGCCAGGACATCGGCAGCTGCTAGCCCGGCAGGACCGGCGCCCACGATGCCGACGCACTTACCCGTATCGATGACATGCGACATGTCAGGCCGCCAGCCCTGTTTGAGCGCTTCATCAGTAATGTATTTTTCGACGTTGCCGATCGAAACTGCGCCGATACCGTCGTTCAAGGTGCAGGCACCTTCGCACAAGCGATCCTGCGGGCAGATGCGCCCGCAAATCTCCGGCAGCGAGTTCGTTTGATGCGACAACTCGGCCGCCTCGAACAACTTGCCCTGCTCGACGAGATCCAGCCAGTTCGGAATGTAATTGTGAACCGGACACTTCCACTCGCAATACGGATTGCCGCAGGACAGACAGCGGCCGGCTTGTGCCGCCGCGCTTGCGCCATCGTACTGACCGTAGATCTCGCCAAAATGCTGGATACGCTCTTCAGGCGCTTCCTTGTCAGGATCGCGTCGCGGGATTTCCAGGAACTGGAGCGGATGCTTGGCCATGGTCTTTTTAGGCGGCCTGTCGCAGGGATTTGATAAGCGATCCCAGTTCCGCAGCCTTGGGCTTTACGACCCAGAACTTCGGCAAAAACGTGCGGTAGTCCTCGAGGATCTGCTCGCCCCATTCGCTGCCGGTTGCCTCCACATGCTGCATGATCAGCGCGCGCAGGTGATGCAGATGTGCCTCCATGCTCTCGGGCGTAATGCGGTGGATATCGATGAGCTCGTGGTTGTAGCGATCGACAAAGTCGCGGTCGAGATCGAGAACATACGCAAATCCGCCTGTCATGCCGGCGCCAAAATTGACTCCCGTTCGACCAAGTACGACAACGACGCCATCGGTCATGTACTCACAACAGTGATCGCCCGCACCCTCAATGATCGCTGTCGCTCCCGAGTTTCGAACCGCAAACCGCTCACCTGCAGTACCTGCCGCAAACAGTGTTCCGCCTGTCGCGCCATACAAACAGGTATTGCCGATAATGGCCGTTTCATGCGCGACGTAGTCCACATCTTCAGGCGGCCGAATAACGATCCGGCCACCAGCCATGCCCTTGCCAACATAGTCGTTCGCATCGCCGATCAGGGTCAGGTTGAGCCCTGCAACATTCCAGACACCAAAACTCTGCCCCGCCGTACCGCGCAACAGAATGTCGAGAGGCGCATCACGCATTCCCACATTGCCATGCTGTCGTGCGATTTCACCCGCGAGCCGTGCACCGATTGAGCGATTGAAGTTACGTATCTCGAAGCCGAAACGGCCACCTTCTTTCGCCGTGATCACCGACATTGTGGTGGCCAGCATTTCTTCTGCGAGCTCGCCCTTGTCAAACGGCTCGTTACGCAAATCCGTGCAGAATTGCGGCGCATCTTTAGCAAGTCCTTCTGCAGACACGATGGGTGACAGGTCAAGACGCGCCTGACGCTCCGTGGCGCCAGTCTGTAATGCAAGCAGATCGACCCGGCCAATCAGTTCATCCAGTTTGCGAGCACCAAGTTCTGCCATAAGCAGTCGCGTCTCTTCGGCCACAAAGCGGAAGAAATTGATAACCATCTCGGGCAAGCCGACGAAGTACTCGCTGCGCAGGATATTGTTTTGCGTCGCCACGCCCGTCGCGCAATTGTTCAGGTGACAGATGCGCAAATACTTGCAGCCCAGGGCAACCATTGGCGCGGTACCGAAGCCGAAGCTTTCGGCGCCCAGCATCGCAGCCTTTATGACATCAACACCGGTTTTCAGGCCGCCGTCGGTTTGCAGACGAACTTTGTGCCGCAGGTCATTGCCGCGCAGCACTTGGTGCGCTTCGGACAAACCGAGCTCCCAGGGACTGCCCGCGTACTTGACCGAACTCAACGGGCTGGCGCCAGTACCGCCGTCATAGCCCGAGATCGTTATGAGATCGGCATACGCCTTGACCACACCCGCTGCGATCGTGCCTACGCCGGGTTCTGCAACAAGCTTGACCGATACGAGCGCCTCCGGATTGACCTGCTTTAAATCGAAGATCAACTGCGCCAGATCCTCAATCGAATAAATGTCGTGGTGCGGTGGTGGAGAAATCAGGCCGACGCCCGGCTTCGCGTAGCGCAGCCGCGCAATCATTTTATTGACCTTGTGACCGGGTAACTGGCCACCTTCGCCCGGCTTAGCGCCCTGCGCGATCTTGATCTGTATGACCTCGGCATTGACCAGGTATTCTGCCGTGACGCCGAAACGGCCCGATGCAACCTGTTTTATCTTCGAAACGCGTTCGGTCCGATATCGTGACGGGTCCTCGCCACCCTCACCCGAGTTTGAACGCGCACCGATACGGTTCATCGCAATCGCAAGGGCTTCATGTGCCTCAGGTGACAGGGCGCCCAATGACATCCCGGCACTATCAAAACGGACGAGGATATCCTCTACCGGCTCCACCTCATCAAGACTGACCGGCGGACCAATCGGCTTTGTCGTCATCAAATCGCGCAGCGTTGCGATCGGCCGATCATTGACCAGGCTCGCGTAATCCTTGTAACGCTCGAAATCGCCGGATCGTACGGCCGACTGCAAGGTCGCCACGACATCAGGGTTATAACAGTGGTATTCACCGCCGTGTGTGTATTTGAGTAAGCCGCCCTGCACGACTGGCAGGCGAGGCTCCCAGGCTGAATTTGCAAGCTGCCGCTGATCTTCCAGCAGGTCTGCGAAATTGGTGCCCTGAATCCTCGACGTCGTTCCCGCAAAACATCGCGCGACGACATCCTCGTGCATGCCAACTATCTCGAACAGTTGCGCACCGCGATAACTCGATATGGATGAGATGCCCATTTTCGACATGACTTTGAACAGGCCCTTGCGAATTCCACGCCGGTAACTACGTCCGAGTTGTTGCTGTCGATCGAGGTTGCCGCGCTGCGCAATGTCGTGCAACGACTGATAAACGAGGTACGGATACACCGCTGTTGCGCCATAGGCAATCAGACATGCGAAGTGGTGTGAATCGCGAGCAACACCGGTTTCGACGATGATATTCGCGTCGCACCGCAGGCCAAGCCGAACGAGATGATGGTGCACCGCACCAGTCGCCAGCAATGCATGCAC
>Ga0070724_10000837_pt1 | contig 19918 bp, 23 predicted proteins | sample tdDd001_FD_67278 | JGI IMG/M metagenome (GOLD analysis project Ga0070724, IMG submission 67278) | Marine sediment microbial communities from the Atlantic coast under amendment with organic carbon and nitrate - tdDd00.1 | ecosystem: Environmental > Aquatic > Marine > Coastal > Sediment | place... | reverse complement strand
CGGAGCGCGTAAATCATGGGCTGGTCGTCGGCTCTGCAAAAGGCGATCTTTGACATACTGATCGCGGACCCCGGCGTTTCTGCCATCGTCGGGGATCGCGTCTATGACGCTATGCCGTCCGACGGCGAATATCCGTCCGTGTCGTTTGGCCCGTCCGACATCGTGCCGGCCGACGAAGAGTGCATCACGTCAAGCGTCGAAACCATCCAGCTGGACTGTTGGTCGCAGGACCAGGGCCGCCTGAACCCGTGCAAGGATCTTGTCGCGGCGGTCAAGGCGGCGCTTCATGACGTGCCGTTCGAAATGGCCGAACCTTATGCACGCATGACCGGATATATGCAGCTTGCTCAAACCTTCCTCGACCCCGACGGCAAAACGGCACACGGTGTGATTCAGATCGCCTTCAGGGTACAGGAGTCGGTCGATGGTTAAGGGGATCGCACAGCTGGAACGCAGAATGCGTGCGATTCCCGACGCCATTGTCACTGAAGTAACCGCCCAGGCCGACAAGGAAACCGGCAAGCTGGTGCAGGAAATGCGCGGGCTCTGCACGTCGGCAGAAGTGCGGGCGCAAATCGAGGCCGTGCCGGCGGAAATGCAGATCCGCCAGCGGTCGAACGGCAAGGGGTATGGCACGATCGCGGCGAAAGTGCGGGTCAAGCCTCTTACCGACAAACGCATCGCTGACTTGCCTAGATGGCTGGAATTTGGCACAAAGGGACGTGTGCAGGCGACGACAGGTCGCGAAACTGGCGCGGCAACGGCTTCGCCTTACTTTTTCCCGGTCTACCGCGCCAACAAGAAGCGGATCCGGGCGAACCTTTCGAGGGCTGTTTTGCGCGCCCTCAAGAAGCTAAACAAAGCGTAAGGAGTTGCGCCAATGACCGCCGCAGTGATCGAAGAATTTCACGAAATGATCCTGGAAATTTCGACAGATAGCGGGGCCACCTGGTCCAAAATCTGCGGGATGACCGACGTCACCGTGAACCGCACGACCAATGTCGACTCTACCGAAATCCCCGACTGTGATGATGAATCGCTGCCGTTCAATTTGGTCAAAAAGGTCCGTTCCAAGGAAATGACCGTTTCGGGCACCGGCGTTTGGGCGCGCGGGTCGCAAGGCATGATGAAGACCTGGTATCACGACGGCCTGCAGTATCTGACCCGCATTCATGACTCGGCCGCCGCGTCGGGCGACATTGCGTATGAACAGGGCACCGCGATCCTGTCCAACTACAGCACGTCGCGCACCAAGGGCCAGTCTGTCACCGCAGAAATCGAACTGCAGTTCTCGGGCGTTGTCACGACCACGAACGCGGCCTGATATGATCACTCTGAATTGGCCCGGCGGCGAACATGATTTCGCCTTGCGGATCGGCGAACTTCGCGCCATTCAAAACGCGTGCGACGCCGGGCCCGAAGAGGTGCTGAACCGATTTCGCGTCACGGCGGCTTGGCGCGTCGATGACGTGATCGAGGTTCTGCGGCAGGGTCTGATCGGCGGCGGAATGGCGCGACAGGATGCCACGAAACTGGTCATGCGCGTGGTCGAAACGCACGGTTATCTTGACATCAAGATGACGTGCATTGCGATCATGTGGGATGCGCTGGCAGGGCCAGCCGATGACTCGTCGGGAAAGCCGACGGGGGAACCGGAAAGCCCCCCGGAAAATGGAAGTTCTCAGCACTCTACGGATCCGGCGCAGTAATGGGGTTCACGCCCGAACAAATCGGGCGCATGACGGTTTGGGAACTGAACGCGTGTCTTGATGGCTATCAGCAGGCGCACGGCGGTGGTAAGGTGCGCAAGGGTTCCGGCGAAGGCATGAGCGAAGACCGGGCCCGAGAACTAGGGATCGAGGGCTTTAGCTGATGGCAACGGAATCGCAGAACAAGGGCCTTGAGGTCGAAATCGGCGTCACCCTGAACAAGCTGACCAAGCAGCTGGCCGCCGCCGAAGCGCGCATGGTTGGCACGGCCAAGCGATCCGAACAGCAGTGGCAGAAGTCGAACGCACGAGTCACCAAATCCTTTGACACTGTGGCCAAATCGCACAAGCGGATGGTCGGCGGGGTCGCAACAGATTCCCGATACATGGCGATGCAGCTGTCGCAGGTTGGCCAGCAGGCCATGGCTGGCGGCGACATTGTGCGTGCCTTGGCGATCCAGTTGCCCGACCTGACACTGGGTTTCGGTGCGGTCGGGATCGCTGCGGGTGTCGCCGCTGGCGCGTTGCTGCCGCTGGCTGTGAACATGCTGAAAAGTGAAGACGCCGCAAAAGACCTCGAAACCACCATGGATGATCTTGACGCGGCAATGTCGCGACTCGAGTCCTCGACCGCAAATTCAGGACAGGGCCTTTCGGCGCTGCAACAGAAGTATCGCGGTATGGCGGAACAGGCGCAGCGGTTCTTTGAAATCGAACGCGAAATCGCCGCTATTCGTGCGGGCGAGGCACTGAACGCAGCGTCGCGGTCGATCGCTGGCGAATTGGACGTCGGCGGAACGCTGGGTCTTGACCCTGCCCAGATCCGCAACGCTTCGTCCGAGATTAAGACGCTAAAGGCCGAAATTGCCGACCTGCAGGCGCAGACTAATCTTAGCGACGAACAATTGCGCGCCGTGGTCGATCGCATTGCGGAAGCGCAAAGCGAACTTTCTGCATTGCGAGAGGTCAACCGCAACTTTGACGACCTGGCCGACATTCTCGGGATCACCGAGTCGCAGGCGCAGGAGGTTGCGGCGCGGTTCGCTGAGATTGAACAGACCGAAGGGGCGCGGGCGCAGGCCGACGCTATGCTTGCGCTCGTCGAGTACATTTCGGACGCGTCCGACAACCTGGCCGACGCTGAAGATGAAGGCAAGGCGCTTTACGACCAGCTACTTGATGCGGCGGCGCAGGGCCTGATCCTGGCCGGATTGGACCTGGCGGGCCCGATCGGCGCGGGCGCAGACGAAGCCAAACGGCTTGCCGATAACCTGCGCCTTGCGGAACTGGCCTATGAATTTTCGCCCGGCGGTCGGGCAATGTCGAAATATGGTGGCCGCGGCACGACGACCGACACCGAAATCACGGACGGGCGCGGCTACGTCCTGCGAGACGGCAAATTCGTCGACCCCGACGCGAAACCGACCGGTCGCGGCGGCAGCGGCGGCACAAGCGCGGCCGAGAAGGCGCAAAACGAACTGTTGCGTGAACGTGACCGGATCCTGAAAAGCCTGGCGACCGACACAGAAAAGGTTCAGGAGGAAATCGACACGCTGAACCGCGTGATGGCTGCGGGCCAACTGACATCGGAACAGTACGACCAGGCAATGCAGCGCCTGAATGAACGTATGGTCGATGCGAAGTTCGGCGACATGATTTCGGCGATCGACGACTTTTCGAAATCCATCGCCGACGCAATCGTCAACGGCGAAAATCTGGGCGATGTGATGATTAACGTCATCAAGCGAATCGCAGCCGAGGCGCTGGCAAGCCGCATTTCCGACATCTTCACCGGGGGCTTGACCGGTGGTGGCGGTGGCGGTTTTGGCGGCGGACTGCTGAGTTTCATTTTCGGCAAGCGCGCATCGGGTGGGCCGCTAGTCGCCGGGCGGCCAACGCTGGTCGGCGAGAACGGGCCGGAATTGATGATTCCGGGCAACGGCGGCGGGCGCATCATGAATGCCCAGCAAACGCAGCGTGCCCTGACTCGCACGCCCGAACGGGTCGAGGTCGTTTCGCGGGTCGAGGGCGGCGACCTGACCTTGACCGACGACGGCAAGATCGCAGCAAATATTCGCGTGTCGTCGTCACAGGCGCGGCAAGGTGCGGTGTCTGACGTGCGTCGCGGCTTCGGTCAGATCAGCAACGAATATCAGCGGTCCGGGGGCCTAGTGCGATGACGGCAATCATTTACGACTGGCGACCCGGACTGATCCGCATGGGCCAGCACTTTGCCGCCGGCGGGCAAGCCCTGAACGGTGGCCTGACGGGTGGCGGCATCAACATCGCCAACCCGGAACCGGGCGGCGTCGGAATGCTGGCGGTCAGTTTCCCGCGGTTCTTCGGCGATCGCGCGGTCGAACGGCAGGCAGGCTGGACCGTGTCGCGGATCCGCAATGGGTCGGTGATGCGCATTCCCCTATGCGCGTCCTATCAAACCCTGTCGCCTGCTGATTTGGGTGTGACGCCTCCGGCGACAGGCGGCATCCCCTGGGACAACAGTAACCCTTGGGACGGCAACTATTGGGCTCATGCACTACCGACAGCCCCCGTGGCGGCCGCCGCGTCCGAGGGGCAGGCGTCGATCGCGATCGACATGTCGACATTCGGCCAAGTGCTGCAGCCTGGCCACGTCTTCGGGTTCCGGTCAGGTGCGTTTGACTTCACGCATGAAGCCATGGCGGTAACTTACGATTCCGCCGACGTCGCCACTGTGGAAATCAGCCCGCCGCTGCGCCGCGACGTGACGACCTCGACCGAAATCAAGTTCCGCCCGTCGTTTATGGGTGTTTGCGTCAACGCAAGTGAGGCGTTTTCGTCGGCCGGCGATCGGCGTCACGCCCCGTTGCCGGAACTGCAGTTCAGGGAGTATTTGCCTTGACCTTCGAAACCGAATTGCTGGCGGCTCTGGAACAAAGCGGCGACTCGTTTGTCTCGACTCGCCGGTGTTTCCATTACGATTTCGACGGATACCCGGTGCGACTGTGGCACGGGCAGGGCAAGCTGATCACGAGTGGCGGTGTCGAATGGCAGGGAACGATCGACGCGGCGGGCGAAGACCATCACACCGCGCCGCCGATCCGCGACCCGCGCGACGGGGCGTCGCCGACCTATGAGTTCGGCATCCCCTTTGTCAGCCGGGAAGCCTTTGACGCGCTGAAGGCTGACCAGTCGAAGGCGCGCGATCGCGACTTGACGGTTTATCGCGTCATCGTTCACCCGGGCGAAGGGATGCGGCCTCAGACACCGATCGCGTTCGCGAATCGTCTGGTGATGCGCGGCGTGCGGTTCGAAAAAAGCCTGGTCGAACAACAGGCCGGGCAATGGGTCGAGAATTACGCAGCCTTCGTCAGCTGCCGCACGGTCGAATATGGACGCAGCCGGTTTCCGGGCGGCACCTACACCGACACGTCGCAGAATGAGCGCGCCGCGCTGCTGGGTGTGTCGTCGGATTCCGGGTGCGTCTTTGTCGCCGGCAACGCAAATCGAACCTATGTGTTCGACTGACGACACCCGCACCCTGTGGCGGCGCACGTCGCACGAATGGGGCCGGGCGGATTGTATCCTTTCGGTCGCTGACCACATTCTGCGCGTGACCGGGATCGACCCGGCCGCGCCGTGGCGGGGCACCTATGACGACGAAGAGGGTGCGCGACGCATCCTGGCGGCGCATGGCGGCGCGCTGGGACTCTTTGACTACGGGATGACCTGGGCGGGCTTTGACCGCACCAGCGACCGCCGGAAGGGCAACCCGGTCGTTTGCCAAATGGGTGACATGCAGATCGCCGGTGTGGACATGGGGCGGCGCGTGATGTTTCGTATGGAACGGGGCGTGATTGAATGCCCTGCGGCAATTTTAGGGGCGTGGGCGATATGAGATTGATCAAGGCGGCATTGCTCTGTAGCGCGGCGGTCATTTGGCCGGGTGCGGCGACAGCTGAACCAATCACGGCGCTTTACTTGGGCTTCACCGGCGCGGCGTCGACGACGGCGATCGCGGCGTCGGTTCTTTACCCGGGCTTTTTTGGCATCGGTGCGTTTTTCGGCCAGACCCTTCTGGGGTCGCTGCTGCTGAACGCCGGGATCAATTACCTGTTGCGACCCCGGGCGCAGCGCCCGCCTGATCTGGAGTCGGTTCGGCTCAATTCGCGCGTTGCTGCGCCCGACCGCTTTCAAGTGGCCGGCACGGTGGCGGTCGGTGGTGCGGCGGGCATCTTTGCCGAGTTCGACGAGTCGGGCAATTTCTGGTACATCGTGGCGCACGCCGACAACGAACTGACCGGCGATCCGTCGTATTTCTTCGACACGGTGCCGCTAACCATTTCCGACGGCACGGACGGGTTCACTGCGGGCGATGTGCTGACCGATGATTTTTGCCTGACCACGGACGGCAACGCCTATGAAGGGACCGGCACCCGCGTGCCGCAGTTCCGCGTTTACACGGTTACGCCTGACTCGTCGAACATCATCGGCACGAAACCGACGGCGTTCACGGCAGCGTTCCCGAGCCTTCCGGCCGATTTTCATCTGGCAGGCGTCACGTATTCGATCGTGCGCGTCAAGGCCGTGACGTTGGAAAACCGCCACAAGGTCTATCGCTGGCGCGGTGCCATGGGTCTGGGCGAACCGTCCGTCACGCTACTGGGCAACTTTTCGCGGATCTATGACCCGCGCGAACCGACGCACGACATTGACGACTCGTCGACCTGGACGGCCGGCAACGGAAACCCGGCGATCATTTGGGCCTGGTGGCGCACCAATCGTTTCGGGCGCGGCCGCCCCATGTCCGAAGTGAACTGGAACAAGGTCGCAGAACAGGCCGATCTGTGCGACACGCTGGTGCAAAACCGATCGGGCGTCGATGTGCCCATGTATCGCTGCGGCATTGCGGTGTCTGACAAGACGGAACGCCAAGAAGCCGAAAGCGACATTTTGTCGACCTGTGACGGCTTCGTCGCTTATGACAATGTCGGGGCTGCTTATCCGGTCGTCGGTTACTACGTCGCGCCGACCCTTTCCCTGGACGGCGATCGCGACATCGTGTCGGCACGCACCGAAATCATTGACGACGGCGAGTCCGAGGTCGACGGCGTGGTCGTGCGTTACACGTCACCAGATCACAACTACACGACGCAGCCGTGCGCGCCCTGGCGCAACCCGACGTACTACGTCGAGGGGCGCGAACCGAATTATGCGTTTGTCGACATCCTGGGCTGTCAGGACCACAACCAGGCGTTTCGGCTGGCAGGCGCAATCGGGGCCCGGATCGCACCGCCGCGTCGCGGTGCCTTCGGGTGCACTGTCAAGGGCATCCTTGCCAAGTCGGAACGCGCGGTCAATCTGGACTATGACTCCGACTTCAGCGGCGTCTATGAAATCGCAAGCCCGGTCGAGGAAAGCGACGACGGCATGGCCACTGCGTTTGCCGTCGTGCCGCTGGCCGCTGACCGTTGGACCGGTGCGGGGCAATCCGAGGGCGCGCCGCCCGCGCCCGAACCGTCGCTGAACATCGACACTGATTTGGAAACGGCCACCAATGTGGTAATTACGGCGGAACAAATCGCCACGGACGGCGGCGCGGCGGTGCGCATCGCCGCAACCTTTGACGCGCCCGATCGCCCGGACCGGTCCTATCGTTTCCGTTACGCGCCGAACGGCACGACCGAATACGAATATTTCGTCACCGACATGGAAGAAAACCGGGCATATTCGGCAATCGTGCCCGAGAATGTGGAATATGTGGTACAGTGGCAGACTGTCACGGGCGGCGGCAGGGCGTCGGGCTGGGCGGCTGACGTCGGCGGCGGCGAAACCGAATATCTGATCACCCCTGTCGCCAACCCGACCGCGCCCGACGACCTGACCGCGGCATCAGCAACGGGCGGCACAGGCGAGACGGTCACGACCTGGACTGCCGCAAACGACCCGAACCAATACGCCGTGCGGGTCTATCGCGGCACGACTGCGACGTTCGGGTCGGCGTCCCTGGTCGCGACTGTTTTGACCGCGGCCAACGCGTCTGGCGGCTTCACCGACACCGGCCTGGCGGCCGACACCTATTATTATTGGTTTGCCCCAATCAACGGGTCTGGGGTAGAAGGGAATGCAGATGGCCCCCATAGCGTGACGGTGACGTAATGAGCGTGAAGCAATCCGCAGAAAATGCGATTTTCTCTTACCCCAAAGAGCCCACCAATCAACCGAGCATGCAGGGGGTCGCTGACCTTTTCGGGCGGATCCGGTTCACCTTTGACAGTGTCGCCGACCTGCTGGCCGACACCGATCTGACCTACACGGTCAGCGGCACAAAGGTCGTCGCGGCCGGTGACATCATCGGTGCGGGCGGCTATGTGTACGAGGTCGTCGCGTCCGGGTCCAGCACGAACCACATCGCAACCGCCGGCAGTGTGAAAATGAATGTGCTGCCCGTAATTGGCGCTGATTATGCGGCGGCGGCTTTCGGCATCACCACCGGTTCCGACCAAGCGACGGCCATTCAAAACGCATATGATAGCATCATGGCCGCGGGCGGCGGGCGTCTGTTCTTCGGCGTCGGGACGTTCCCTGTCGGCACGTCGCTGGATTTTGTCAGCGGTGCGACCGAGACGTTCAACCAAGGGCCGGAAATCATCTGTGCTGGGTCGCTGACTGTCTTCGACAATCAGGTCAGCAGCGGCGTAATGTTTGACATTTCCGCAGGCGGTACACCCGGCACGAACTTCCTTCGCGGCGGCGGCATCAAGGGCGGCAAGGTCATCAGCACGACCGGCACGGACCAGGTCGGCATCCGCCTAAGCACGGCCTATCAGTTCTATCTGGACGGTATGCACGTTGACGGACTGGACGGCACGGGCGTCGATGTAGTCTGCACCCTGGGTGACAATGACGGGTCCAACATGCTGCGGATGAGCCATTTGCGTGTTGAGAATTGCAGTGGTTGGGGCGTCGACCTGAAGGGTGATAGTGGCTTTAACGAAACATCTTTCGTCATGATGAGCCAGTGTTTCATCCAAGCCAACGGCACAGACGAATACAAGACAATCACGGGAATCACGCAGGCGAACCCCGGCGTGGTAACCGCCGCCGCGCACGGATTCAGCAATGGTGACAAGGTGATTTTCTTCGACATTGGCGGCATGGTCGAACTGAACGGCAACGTCTACACCGTCGCCAACGCCACGACGAACACGTTTGAGATTTCCAGCACTGACACCACCAGCTTTACCGCCTTCACTTCCGGCGGTCAGGTCGGGCCGCACGTTCCGTCTTCCGGCAACATGCGCGTGAAAATGCAAATGCTGACCATGAACCAATGCGCGATTGTCCTGGGCGAGAATGTCGGCATGTTCGTCGCTGGCGAAGCCGGGTTGGGCCAGGGCATTTTCATGTACGACACCACGTTTGAACACAACAAAAAGCGTCACATCCTGTCTACCGGCGTCAAGGCGCTGAAGGGCAAAAACGTCCAATTCTACAGCAATGACGGCGCGCTTTGCATGGGCGCGATTGAACTGGACGCATCCAGCTACACGATTGCAGACGTGAAGATTGACGGGGTGGTGTTGCGGGCGACCTCGGGCAATGACACCTACACCGCGTTCAAGGTCTACGGCGCGAACGCTGACCTTGGGACGATCAGTGTTGAGGGTGTCAACTATGACGACTTCGGCTATTCGGGACAGGTCAAGCAGTCCGGGTTCCAGAACGATCCGGTGATTTCGGTCAGGCAAACCGGCGCGCTGTCCATCGGCAACAGTATCGCGGCTGTCGCATTCGACACGGAAGTTTCGGACCTGCAGTCGCGGTATAACGCAGCTAACGGGCGCTGGACTATCAACTATCCGACGACGGCGCGGTTCAACGGTAAGCTGATGATCACGGGTTTGACCGCCGGGGACACGGTGACGATCCAGCTTTACGAAGTGGACACCGCGACGGTCATTGGCGAGGAAATCATTGGTGCTGCCGGGCTGTCCAGTGAGACATTCAAGTTCGACTTCACCGAAAGCGTCGGCGCGACCGGCCTGACCCGGAACTACACCATCCGTGCGTCGCAGAGCAACAGCGGCGGGTCGCAGGCGCTGGACGTGACGAATGCCTATAACAACACCCTGCACGTTCGTCGCGTGAGTGACGGTGCGATCTAAATGTCGGAAGGAAGCGAAGTGACAAACGACAGTTTCCCGACAACGGCAGTGGGCAGACTGATCGAGGTGTCGAAGATTTTCGGCGCGCTGTCAGCCATCGTCCTGGGGTCCGTAGGCATGTGGGCCGTGACCATCGGCCCTGCAGCCGAGTTCCTGAAAAGCGTCGACGGGGTCATCGTCGGGTTTGACGAAATGAAAGATGACGTTGACAAGTTGCAGGACGCGGTGCAGCGCATCAGCACGATTGCCGACGACGTGGCGACGCTGAAAGCCGACGTCGCCCGGGCCAATGGCGAAGACCGCGTGATCCGCCAGCCGCAGGGCCTTTCCTACATCAAGGAACCGGTCGCCGAAGGCGAGAACGTCACCATGTTCATGGTCGCGGCCCGCACGCGCCTGGGCGCTGACTGCCGCTTGACGGACTGGACCCCGATCTTTCAGGACGAACGGAACATCCCGACGCCGGGCGGTCGCGCCCGGGCCGGCCCCGTCGCACGCCAGATCGACACGGACCTGCAGACCTTGCGCATCGAAATGGTGCCACCTGCCGGCATGCGGCCCGGTCGCATCACCGTCTATTTGACTCTGACGTATGCGTGCCCGGGCGTCTCGACACCTGTGCCCGATCGCACCGACACGCTGGCCTATGAACTTTTACCCCGGAGGGAATGAACCATGTCGACACCCTGGCGCGGCCTAGCCAAGCCCCTGACCGATGGCGCATATGGGCGCGCCGCCACTGCACTTGGCTGCGAAGGGGCTGCGGTGCGCGCCATCTTTGCCGTCGAAAGCAAGGCACCGTTTCGGGCCGACGGCACGGTCGAGCGACGGTTTGAACCGCACAAGATGCCCGCATCGAAAATGCACTGGCGCGAAAGCCTGAAAATACCGCAGCGCCAGCGTGACGACATGTTCGACGCGGCCTATCGCGCAAGCCCCCTGGCGGCGCTGCGTGCGTCTTCCTGGGGCGGGCCGCAGATCATGGGTGACAACGCACAGGACGCCGGATTTTCCGGCCCCGTGGAAATGGTCGAGGCGATGGCCGACAGCGCCGATGCACACCTTGACGCCTTCGTGTCGCTGGTCAAGGCATGGGGTCTGGACTCGGCGGTGCGGGCGCATGACTGGTACACCTTCGCCCGGCGCTACAACGGATCGGGGCAGCCCGAGGTTTACGCGAAACGGATCGAGGCGGAATATCGCCGCCTGTCCGGTTCCGCGTCACCGGTGGTGTTGCGGGTCGGCGATCGAGGCGCTGACGTCAAGCGCCTGCAAAAGGCGATCGGCGTCGAAGCCGACGGGGCGTTCGGGCCCGAGACGGAACGTGCTGTGCGTGCCTTCCAAGCGGCGCACGATCTGCCCGTCGACGGCATTGTCGGGCGGCGCACCTGGGCGACGCTGGAAGGCGTGCGCGACGCCGTGCCGCCGATCCAGCCGACACCGACCGACAGCAAACTGTCGAAGGCATGGAAAGGTCTGGGCGGCGCGGCCGGCGTCACGGCGATCGTCGGGCTGGGCGAAGACGTCAAGGAGGTCGTGCCGCCGTTCGCATTTGATCTTCTGGGTTACGGCGCGGTCGCGCTGATCCTGGCAGCAGGGGCGGCCCTCACGGCCCGTTGGTTGCGGTCATGATCCTGCGCGCCCTTGTCGTCGCCCTCGCGGGTGTGACCATCTTCGCAGCGGCCCAAACGTACCGTGTCGGCCAATTGAAGGAAAAGGCCGAGACGGCCGAGACGTGCGAAGAGGTGCGCGACATCAATGAAAGGATTCGCAATGAAACGGATGATGAGTTGCTGCGCCGCGTTACTCGCCCTGAGTAGCTGCGGCCCGCGCGAGTTTTGTCAGGTCGTGCCTGGTCCGAAGGTGTTTGCCCCGCAGACGTCCCGTGCTATTCTCGCCACGGACCGTGACACGCTGCGGCAGATCGGTGTCGAAAACGAATATGGGTCGCGGCATTGCGACTGGAAAAGCTGAGGAACCGATATGGCTTATGCTGATATTTTGTGCCCTGCGGGCGAATGGACGGAAGTTTCCGGCGTCGGCGGCATCCAGAACAAGACCGGGGCCGGCATCGACGTGATGGCCACATCGGGCAGCGCGCCGACCTCGACCGCAGGGTCGCTGGTGTTGCGCGCCGGATCCGCCGCGACGCCCGACCAGGTCGCCGCGTATTTTGTCGACGTTGCCAGCGCGTCGGCCCTTTTCGTCATGCCGCAAATTACCGGCTATGTCGGGGTGACGGACGGTGCCTAATCTCTTTCCGCTCGCCAACATCAGCGGGCAGCTGACGCTGGGGGCGCTTGGCGGGGGCGGGGCTGTCTCGCCTACCGCAAGCAGCATCACGGCAGGCACGCAAGAGAGTGATGGGTCTGTTCCGGTGTATATTGCTGACCTGAATGTCAGCTGCACTGGGTTCTGGGTGTTGGTCCCTGACGGATCGACGGCTCCCAGCCAGGCCGAGGTTCTGGCTGGTGAGGCTTCCGGCGGCGGGGCCCCTGAAGATGGCGGGAGTTTTGCCGCAAATCCCTTGGGGGGATCTGTGGATGTTGACATTTCAGCCGTAATCGTAGGCGTTTTCGACCTTTACGTGGTCTTCGAGAACGCGGCGGGCGCGTCTCCGGTTTACTCTGACACAGCAATCAACATCAAGACCACGCTTCCGGTCGTGTCGATCACTGGCGTCACGGCAGGAAGCACGCAGCTTTCGATCGACTGGGAAACAGACACAGGCGATGGCACTGCCAGGATCGTTGCGGTTCCCAATGGGGCTACTGCCCCTGACGATAATGAGATTCTTGCGGGTCAAGCATCCGGTGGCGGATCGCCCTCTGCCGACAGCGGGGACATCACTGTTTCCGGCACCGGTGCGCAGACGACTGTCGTGCTGAACGGCCTGACCAATGGCGTGGCCTATGACATTCATCTCGCGCACGGGGATCAGTTCTCTAACGTGCAGACTGACAGCGATCTGAACAATACCCCGGTCGGCGTTTCGGCAGTCAGCTTTGATCCGTCGCACAAGACAGTCGTCGCCTTGGGCGGAAGCTTCACGGCGCGCACTGGGTCCAATCGTTTGCTTGTGGCGAACATGGTCTTTCAGACTAACGACGCTGGCGGCTTCGGGGGCGGGTTCACACTGTCCCTCGGCGGAAATGACTTCACCTTGGCGCAGGGCAAAAATCGTAGGTACGACGTGGGTACAGGGCAGTTCTACCTGAAGGAGGCTGACATTCCCGCAGGGTCGAATACGCTGACCTTGACCACAGGGGACGGGCTGACCTTCGAGGACATCTACATCGAGATCCTTGAAATGACTGGTGTGGACCAGACGACCCCCATTGCCCTTGGCTCGGCCAACACCGTCCTGACCGGCGCTTTCAGCACGACCGGCACCACATCGGCCAACAACAGCCTAGTGTTGTCCGTCGCGGGCTACGAGGTTCCCGGCGCAACCACTGCACTAACCGGGGCTACAACGCTTACGGACTATACTGGAAGTGCATTCTTCCGTTATCTGGCGGGCTATGAAGAAGTCGCAACCTCTGGCACGGGTTGGTCGCACAACCATAGCAACACATCGAACAACGTGGCGAACTACACTAGCATTGAGGTGATCGCAGCATGAGCAAGCTAGTTTTCAGTTTTGGCCAGACTATTTCCCTTGAGGCGTCTAGTGCGTCAATGGTGGTTAATGGCGTCGGATACCCGCCCTACATTAAGGACACCATTGCCACGAATAGCACGGAAGGATTGCTGAGAAAGGGCGTTACATCAACGTCAGCGACAGCGCCCAGCAAGGCCGATATTCGCGCTGGGGCTGGGACCGGAACCCTTGAGGCGTTCAGTGTGTCCATCACTGGGGAAGATGCGGGCGATGAAACAAACGACCTGACCAGTACGTCAGAGACAGCAACCTATGTTCACTATTTCATCGAGGAGACGCGCAACCCTGCTTTTTCCTCTGATGTGGTGACGCTTGGCGATGGCACGTCATTTGGCTTTGACTTCACGCCGCCGGTTCTAAGCGGCGTGTCTGTTACGCCTGGGGACGGCCAGCTTACGTTGGACTACTCCACGGACAAGGCCGAGGGCAATGTTACCGTTGTCGTCGTGCCGCAGGGGGCTACCGCACCGGATGAGTGGCAGATTGTTTCGAAGCTGAACGCCGACAACGATTTGCCCGAAGCGCGAGGCGGATCCGCGATTTCGTCTACGGGCGCGCAAACTTCCATCGTCCTGACGGGCGTGACCAATGGCGTGGCCTATGACGTTCACCTGGCCCACCGTGACCTGAATGGCAACATCGACACCGCGTCTGTACTCAACCAGACGCCGACCGCATAAGGGGTAGCATATGCCACTTCGTTCTTTTTCTTCCGTGATCTCGGACCAAGGCCCCCTTGCTCTGGCGACGGTCACGCAGACTTACCCTGACCTGATTGCGCCGACCGGCATTGTGTTTCAGGTCAAGAACATTCCGCCGGAAGTTTACCACTATGGGGGGTTTGTTTGGACTTTCTCCGATGACGAGAGTTCCGACGCGTATGCCGTTCTGCGCGATGACCACCTGTTCAAAAACACTGGCAAGGCCAAGAAGATCGGCCCGAAGGCGAACCGTGCATACACCACCACTGGCGTTAAGTCTTGGTCTGTGACCATGTACTATCAGGGATATGAGCGTACCATATCAGGCACGGTCACGATCAGTCAGCACGAGAATGACTCCTATGCGGATGCTGACACCTACTACGTGTCCACCTCAAGCGACTTCCCGGTTGGTGCGTCGAACACCTACACGGACCTTGGCACTTGCCTTACGGCGACTTCCGGAGATGCGCACATCCGTCTCCGTGCTGGTGAAAGCTTTGGGCATGATGGCGCATTGTACAACAGGAGTTCAGCCAAGATTGTCCTAAGTAGCTACGGCGAAGGCGATAAGCCGGAAGTCTACGTGAACGCCTTGGACACAGGGGATTGCTTTGATGTCTATGCGCAAGACCTGAAAGTCTACAATGTGCGGATGTTCGGGAACTATGACCCGACCACGGAGAGCACCACTGACGCCAATGTTCGACGCGGTATTAGCTCTTCGGTCGGCGGATCGGACAGGACAATCTTTGTTCACGATCTGGAAACTGAGGGACTAGCACATAACGTCTATGCTTCGGATGACGGCGCAGTCGGCAACACGTTCACCTTCGATCATCGACTGCTTTTCCTGTCGGAACTTCATGCTATCAGCCGTTCCAACTTTGCTGTTTTTGGGGAAGCTGAAGTTATCGCCCTTGAAGGGTGCAACATTGATCAGGTTGTTGGCGCAAGGGGCGGTGGACGGCCAAGCAGCACCCCGTCTACAAACCTTCACGGTCCAACTCGTATCGTTCGGGCTTTGGTCTACGTGAACCAGTGCAGCAACATGTACTCCCCGCACGGCTGGCGTGACCCAGCTGGGCCTCCGAACCATCAGGGGTGTCAGCGTCTTCTGACGACTTCCAATCCCGGATGCGAGAGTGTCACCACACAATGCCAGATGGAGAGCGGGTCGCCCGTCATCAGTCACGAAAGCTCGGCTGGCGCGAACTACTCCAAGGACTGGATCGGGCGGCACACGTATCAATCAAACTACGTCATCGGGACATCTAACGTTCCGCAAATGCTGGTATGTGGTCATGCTGGAACCAGTGTGCTGAACAACATCTTTTACTTCCCGGCTGTTCCGACGGAAGAAGGCCCGTTCCAGGGCTTTATTGCCGCGCGAGCCATGGAAGAAAACCCGCGCGGAGAAGACCTCACTCAACCGCCTGTCATTGTGCGGGGGAACATTTTTGCGATCCTGGCATCGAACGCGCAAAGCGCTGTCAGCACGACCAACTTTAGATGGATCAGCCCTGATAGCACATGGAATGACGCAGGGTTCTACAATCTGGACTTCGGGGACAACCTAGAGTACGCGCCGAACCTGACTGGGCTTTCCGACCCCGTGGCTGACGATTACAGCCCTCTGGATACGTCTACGGTTCTGACGCCGAAATACCCCGGCCTAGTGTACTGGGACCAGACTACGCTGGATACGACCTATGCGACGCCGACCGAGGGGGCGGCATTGTTCCAGCCGCAAGCTGGTTCACCGGCGATTGGCGCGGCTTCGGTGCGGCTGGAACTGGATTTCTGGGGCAACCCTCGGAGTGAGACTACCTCTATCGGGGCGTTTGACGGGGCGGCTTAAGTGCCGCCCTTTTCGGTCTCTTCGATCAGGGCGGTGATGGCGTCGTTTGCTGCCAGTAGGTGATCTACTCCTCCGGCGTTCCATGCGTTTTCGTAATCCGCGGACTGACTGTCAGCTAGTCGCAGTACGTCATCGCCGGTGTAGATTTTATTGACGGCGATTGCCTCCCGCATCCCCTCGATCTTCGCGGCCCGGATTGCTGCGTCGTAGGCCGCACGGGCGTCGTCGGGGGTGAGGGCGCGGATACAATACGCGATGCCGATGCCCGCCGCTGCATGTCCGCGAATGTACTGGTCCGACCAGTGACTCTCGTCTTCCGGCAGCGATTTAAGTTCGTATGCCTTATTTTCCGCCGCTTCATACGCCGCCGCAATCAGTGCTTTCGTGTCAGACATATCCGTTCCCTTGTGCTGTTAGATATTCTTCGATTGTCCCGGCCCCTGTGATCATCCGCTTTCGCCACAGGTTCGGGCGGGTGCCCTCTTCCATCATGATCGGGCGCGGGGCCCGGCCCCAGGGGACATACCCCATTTCACCCAAAATGCGTTTCAGGGTGTTCTTTTGCACCCGCAGGTTCACTTGCTGCAGATGGATCATCAATGCCTTGCTGCTGATCCAGCCGCCCCGGAAGCCGGGCTTTTCCGACTCGATCGCGTCCAGGATTTCCAGTTCGATGCCGCCCGCGCTTTCGGCGATCGCCGCGTCGGTGCTGGACGTGGTCGGCGCGCGGTGCGCCTTGCCCCCAAACTCGACAGCCGGGTTCAGTTCGATCGGTATCTGATACGTGGCGAAATAGTGCGCGACGTGTTCGTAACCGCCGGCCCGCAACCAATCGTACAGCTGCGGGAAATAGTCACCCGCCATGCCGTCGCGCTCAAGGTCGCCCTGGTACTGCTGCGGGGTGAAGAAGATCGCATAGCGGCGGTCGGTCGACGTCTTGATCACGGCGTCTTTGTAATTGGTGCAAAGGATCCAATTCGCATAGTTGTTCCCCATGCGCTGTTCCGCACCCTTCGGCTCATACGACAGCTGGCGCGACGTCACTTTCGTCTTGAGGCCGTCCAGCACTTCCCGCCGCCCCTTCATGTGGATTTCTTCGGCGATGATGAACAGCTTATTTTCAAGCCATCCATTAAATTGGTTGTTCACCTTTTCCGTGTCGGGCTCAAAACTGTAGCGTTCGCCGACCGCAAACTTGACGCACTGGGCGATCAGCGACTTGCCGTTGCCTTCCATGCCCTGCAGCACCGGGGCCCATTGGAATTTCGATCCGGGGTATTGAACCACGGCGGCGCAATAGGCCATCAGGATTGCCCTGTCAGAGGCGTTCGGGATGATCCGGGCCATGTGGTCCAGAAACGGCGTCACGTCGCCTGGCGTGCGTTTCCCGCAGTAGTCGGGCACATAGATGTTCACACCGCCGTCGGGATAGATCGTGCCGCGCGGATCCTTCGGCTCAAATACGGCCCGGATGCCGCGCGGGAACCGGTGCACGGTCGTTTCGGTGAAGGCTTCGAACGCGTTGGTCGTCGGCTTCGTTCCATCGGCCCGCATGGTGAAGACGTGCCCGCCGTATGACGCTTTGAACTGTTCCGGCTTCAACAGGGCACCGTCGGGCACCAGGACGCGGTGCACGTCGCGGATATAAACGCAGCCGTCGAAGTGCTTTTGCATTTCCGGCAACGTCAGCCACATTTCCGGCACGTCGCCGCCGGCTGCAGGAGTCGGCGCGGTTTCGGGCCGCGGGCGGTTGTAGACGGCGCGGCAGAGACGTGCGGCCTTGCCGACCGTTTCGCGCTGATAGTCGGGTCGCTTTTCGTACTTGTCCCGCATCAGACCGGACCGGCGAAACAGGCGGTCCATGCGGGGCATATCCTTGCCTGCCCAGAACGCAAGAAGCGTCATCAGGGCCATGTCGGCGCTGCTGTGATCGAACCCGTGGCCATCTTCGGCAGGGTAAAATTGCGCCAGCCGCGCGGCATCGGCGTTCCACAGGTCGGCAAAGGTCGCCTTGCCGCCGAAGGCCGCGCCAGCGGGTTGTGACCGCAGCGCCATGGCAATCAGCTGGTCGTCATCGTCGGGTCCGGTGTAATCCGGGTCAACGCCCTCGGGTAGCGCCCCGAGGTCTTCGCGTTGCGGCACGATGCGGCGCAGCTGATCGGTCCAATCGCGTGTCACCCACTGACCGCCGATCGGCTGCGGGCCGCCGCGTGACAGCGCCACAAACCGGCCCGCCGTGTAAAATTCCCGATCCAGCTTACCGGACGGCCCGGCAAACTTGTTCCGGTGCGTCTCGGGCAGGGTCGGGTCGCAATGGCCGAAGATGTGCAGGCCGTTGCCGCTGGTGCTGACCTCGCCCAGGGCACCATTGAAGGATTGCCACAGGGCTGCGGCATCGGGCGACCAACTGCCGTCGGGCATCAGTGCGTCGTCAATGTCGAGGAAAAACCATCCGTCGCCATTCAGCACCCAAGCGACCCCATAGGGCGCGCCGGGGCGGGACTCATCCCATGTTGCCGCCGGGGCGACTTCGTCATAACTGCGCCACTGACTCGCGTCGTGCGCGTCGATCGTCGCGCCTGTCGCGTCGCACGGGATCTTTTGCCACTTGCCCTTGGCGGCGTCCCATTCGCGGCGAAAGAGGATATATTTCTTGCCCGGTAGCATTATGGCATCACCCCCAACCGCGCACAGGCGGCCCCATAATATACTGGGTCAATCTCGACCCCTGTGAAAATCCGCCCCAGGTCGCGACAGGCCGCGCCGGTCGATCCGACGCCCATGAAGGGATCAAGGACCGTTTCACCGGGCCGCGTCGATGCCGCGATATAGGACCGCAGCAATTCGACCGGCTTTTCGGTCGGGTGCGCTTTCGGACTCGGAACGTTCGCCACCATTTGCGCTTGCTGCAGCGACGGGGTGTAGAGTGCCCGGGCCGGGCCCTTGCGAAGCAAAAAGACCGGTTCGTAATTCTTCATGCCCCAACGGTTCGGCACCGTGTTGTTTTTGACCCAGACGTGAAGGCCGTGAATCCGAAACCCCGAAGCGCGAAACGCCGACTCGAACCGATGACGGTTCAGTTCGTTGCAGAATACCCAGGCGTGCCCCGGGCTTTTCAGCACGCGGAACAGTAGCGGGGCCCAGGTTTCGACCTCGATATCATTGTGATCGAAGATCCGGCCGTCATTCTTGGCTAGCATTCCCGCCGGTCGACCGTCAGTGCCGCCTTTGCCGCCGCTGATGGTGCGATAGGGCGGATCCGTGACGATACAGTCGACGGACTCGGGCGGGGTCGCAGCAAGGATGGCCACTGCGTCGGCACAGATCAGATGCATTGTTCGAACTCTCTTACGAAGACTGCCGCCGCCTGGGGGACGATGGCATTGCCGTAACCGCGCAAACGTCCCACGCGGGCGGATACCCCATGAGCCAGCGGGAATGTGCCGGGTTCAACTGGCCGCCACTTTCCATCCCGGCAGTGGATCCAGTCAGCAGCTGACCACGGGTCGTGAGGCGTGCCGGTCCCTTGGTTGTGTCCTGTGCCGCCAACATGACCGCATGGGCCAGGAAACCCAACGCCCCGTCCTGTTTCCGCCCCTTTCGTTTCAGATAGGCTTCCGGGGATCCCCCCGGTTCCTGCGCCGTCGGCGTCGGCCAGCCCGCCAGACCCGCCACGCGCCCCAGCTGATCCAACCGCGTCCGGGTCGATCCGTCCGGGTTCGTAGCCGTGGTTGCCATTCCCGGCGTGTCCTTCCAATCCCGTGACGCTGCTGTCGGCCAGCCCGCCAAGTGCCACGGCACCGAAGAAGGTTCTTTGTCTGATGTGCGGCGCGCCGA
>Ga0070724_10000836_pt1 | contig 19945 bp, 19 predicted proteins | sample tdDd001_FD_67278 | JGI IMG/M metagenome (GOLD analysis project Ga0070724, IMG submission 67278) | Marine sediment microbial communities from the Atlantic coast under amendment with organic carbon and nitrate - tdDd00.1 | ecosystem: Environmental > Aquatic > Marine > Coastal > Sediment | place... | reverse complement strand
AAGAGTAAGCTCTTAATAGTGTATGTTTCATTCTTCTTGTTTGAAGAGCTGTTAACTCATCTTTTGAGATTAAAACTTTTGGATAATAACTAACTGTTTTTCTATTGTTTTCCATTCTTTACTTCCTTAGTCTGCTTTTAAATTTTCTATTACCATTGAGATTCCTTGTCCAACACCAATACACATTGTACAAAGACCATATTTTCCATTTGTTTGCTCTAACTGACTTAATGCCGTTAAAACCAATCTAGCTCCACTCATTCCTAAAGGATGCCCAAGTGAAATTGCTCCACCATTTGGATTAATTCTTTCATCTTTCCAATCAAGTCCAAGCTCTTTAATAGTTGCTAAACCTTGTGATGCAAATGCTTCATTTAACTCAATAACATCCATATCATCAACTGTTAGGTTCATTTTGTCTAATATCTTTTTTGATGAATGAAGTGGCCCTATTCCCATAATTCTTGGAGGTACACCTGCAACTGCCATCATATTTATTTTTGCTTTTGGTTTAAGATTATATTTCTCAACCATAGCATGAGAGCAGATTAGCAGTGCTGCAGCACCATCATTTACACCTGAGGCGTTACCAGCAGTTACAGTTCCACCCTCTTTTTTAAATGGTGTTCTTAAAGTTGATAACTTTTCTAAAGTTGTGTTTGGTTTTGGATGTTCATCTTTATCAACAATTAAATCATCTTGTTTTCTTCTAGGAACTGATACTGGCATGATTTCATTTTCAAAGAAACCTTTCTCGTGGGCAGCTTTACACTTTTGTTGAGAGTGATATGCAAATGCATCTTGCTCTTCTCTTGTGATACCAAAATCTTCAGCAACATTCTCACCAGTTTCAGGCATAGAATCAACACCAAAAAGCTCTTTCATTTTTGGATTTGTAAATCTCCAACCAATTGTCGTATCATATACAGCATTTGCTCTTGTAAATGCTGTATCAGCCTTTGGCATTACAAATGGTGCTCTTGACATAGACTCAACACCACCAGCAATGATTAAATCACATTCACCTGCTTTAATAGCTCTAGCAGCAGTTCCTACTGCATCCATACCAGAACCACAAAGTCTGTTGATTGTAGTACCACCAGTTGTGATTGGAAGTCCTGCTAAAAGTGCTGACATCTTTGCAACATTTCTATTATCTTCACCTGCTTGGTTTGCACAACCAAAGATTACATCATCAACTTCTTCCCAGTTAATCTCAGAGTTGTTTTCCATAATGTGCTTAATAACTAAAGCACCCATATCATCAGGTCTAATTGATGATAATGAACCACCATAAGCACCTATTGGAGTTCTAATATAATCTATAATATAAGCTTCATTCATAGTTCTTCCTCATCTATAATAGTTCCTTTAACTGCTCTTGACTTTCCTATAAAATGAGCAATAAGGTCACCTTTTTGATTTGTTACTTCAATATTGTAAATACCATTTCTTCTTGATAAATCTATCTCTTTTCCAGTTGCAGTTAAAATATCGTGTTCAAAAACTGGTTTAATATATGTAATATCACAAGAGTAACCTACAGTTGGTATATTTCTTCCATTACAAGCATATGCAAATGCAGTATCTGCTAATGTAAAAATTGCTCCACCTTGACAAGCTCCCAATCCATTTAGCATATATCTTTGAACTTTCATAATAACTTTAGAATATCCATCATCTAAATCAACAATCTCTACTCCTAAGTGGTTTTCAAACTTAGCTTCACCATTCATTTTAGTGATACATTTAATTGCTAACTCTTTTGGAGTTAAATTACTACTCATAGTATTTACCTCCAATAATAGACTTTTCAATAATTCCTCTATCAGCTCTATATCTTGTATCTTTATAGAACTCTTCAAGGTTATTTAAAATCTCTAAAGCTTTATCAATTCCCATCTTATCTGCCCACTTAAATGGACCAATTGGGTAATTAACTCCATTTTCCATAGCAATATCAGCAGAGCACTCATCACAAACACCATTTGTAACTGTTGAGCTTGCTTCATTGATTAACATAGAAACTGTTCTTGCAATTAAAAGTGCAGGTGAGTCTTTGATAATTAAAGTCTCTTTTCCTATTTGATTAAATAGTGCTGCGATAATTGACGCTACATTATCACTTGCAAGAAGTGATGTTGCAATAGTTACACTTGAAGCTGCTTCGTAATCAATACATAAATCAAGTTGTGCGATATTATCATCACATAACTCTTTTGATAATTGGCTTGCCATCTTTCCATTTGCAATAAATAGTTTGATTCCATTAAATGAGATATAACCCTCACCATCTTGTTTTGACACCTTTATTCCAGCATTATCAAATAAAGCTTCTAAAGAAGAAGCTGCACCTAAATCTCCACAAATAGATACTTCTTCTATTTGAATTTTTGCAGCAGTTACTTTTGATACAATATCTCTATCTTGCTGTTTACCCTCTATATATTTATAGAAACCTTCACCAGATTTTCTACCAAGAAGTCCTGCTTGAGAAAACTCTTGTTGAGTTAATGATGGTTTAAATCTTGGGTCTTGATAGTATGAATTAAACGTTGATTCCGTTACAGAATAATTAGTGTCATTTCCAATTAAGTCCATTAATTCAAATGGCCCCATTCTAAATTTTCCACCAGATCTTACTACCTCATCGATTGTTGCAAAGTCTGCTACACCTTCTTCATACACTCTTAAAGCCTCAGCATAAAATGGTCTTGCGATTCTATTTACAATAAATCCTGGACTTGATTTTACATATACAGCTTTTTTACCCCATGCAGTTGCAAGGGCATGTACATCTTCTACTATTTGCTTATCACTTTGTAATCCTGAAATTACTTCAACAAGCTTCATTATTGGTGCAGGATTAAAGAAGTGCATTCCAATTACTCTATCTGGTCTTTTCATACCATTTGCAAGAGCTGAAATAGAAATAGATGAAGTATTAGATGCAATTACTACATCATCACAAATCTCTTCAATTTGTTTAAATACTTCTTGTTTAATATCTTTGTTTTCAATAATTGCTTCAATGATTAAATCACAAGGAGCTAAATCTTCTATTTTCATAGTTGGTTTCATTAATGAAACAGTTTTATCTTTTGCTTCTTGTGTCATTTTTCCTTTTTCCACAAGTCTTGATAACTCTTTATCATTAATCTTCATTGCATTATCAACTGCACCATCCCAAGAATCATAAAGAATTACTTCATGTCCAGCCTTTGCTGCAACTTGAGCAATTCCTCTACCCATGATTCCTGCACCAACAATTCCAATAACTGAATTTGAATCGATTCTCATTTTAGTTTCCTTGGAACTTTGGAGCTCTTTTATTTAAGAAAGCTGCTACACCTTCTTTATAATCATTAGAGTGTCCTGCTGCTCTTTGTAAGTTTTTCTCTAACTCTAATTGTTCTTCAAGAGAGTTTTCAACTGACTCATTTAAAGCTTTTTTAATAAGGCTTAATCCATAAGTTGGAGCAGTAGAAAAATGAACTGCAAGTTTTTGAACCTCTTCATCAATAGTATCAAGAGAATATACTTTTGAAATCAGTCCATACTCTTGTGCAGTTTGTGCTGATAGTTTGTCTCCTAACATACATAACTCTTTTGCTCTAGCCATACCAACAAGTTTTGGTAAGAAAAATGAGTTTCCAGAATCAGGAACTAATCCAATCTTACAAAATGCCTGAATGAAACTAGCCTTCTCATTTGCAATAACAAAATCACAAGCAAGTGCAATACCTACACCAGCTCCTGCTGCTACTCCATTTACCTTACAAATTACTGGCATCTCTAAACCATAAATAGTTTTAATAAGAGGGTTATACTTTCTTTCAATAGATTCACCTAAATCAAGTTTTGCATCTCCATCATTTACTGATCTATCATTTAAATCTTGTCCAGCACAAAAGGCTTTACCTTCACCTGTAATTACTAATACTCTAATTGTTTTATCTTTTTTAATATCTTTAAATGCTTGTTTTAACTCTGCATGCATTTGCTCGTTTAGTGAGTTAAATACTTCTGGTCTATTAAATGTTAATGTTGCAATTCCTTCATTAACTTCATACTTTATAGTCTCAAATGACATACTATAGTCCTTTAAAATTTGGTTTTCTTTTTTCTTTAAATGCTTTGATTCCTTCTTTTTTATCAGCGCTTGATAAAATTCCAGAAAAAACTGTCTTCTCATATTTAAGTGACGCGCTTAACGTATTATCATATGATGCTAAAACAGCACTCTTAATAGCATTTACTGCCAATGGTGATTTTGAAGCAATAATTTTTGCTATCTCTAAACTTCTTATCATTGTAGTTTCAACTGGTACTACTTCAGACACTAAATTCATCTTCTGTGCAGTTTTAGCATCAATGAAAGAACCTGTTAATAAAGCTAACATGGCATTTGATTTACCCATAGCTTTAACTGTTCGCTGTGTTCCCCCAGCTCCTGGCATAATTCCTAGGTTGATTTCTGGTTGACCAAACTGCGCACTATCACCGCATATAATAATGTCACAATGCATTGCCAACTCACATCCTCCACCTAAACAAAATCCATTTACAGCAGCAATAATTGGCTTTTTAAAGTCTTTGATTGCTTCCCAATAAGAAGTTCTAACATCATTAATTGACTCTAATGCACCTTTTACATCTAACTCATTAATATCTGCCCCCGCTGCAAATACTTTTTGCCCTCCAGTTAGAATTACACATCTAATATCATCACTACTATCTTTTAAAACAGTTGCAATCTCTTCTAATGTATTTGTCCTAAGTGCATTGTGAACCTCTTTTCTATTAATTGTAATAACTAATATATTTTGGTTTTCAACTTCAACTTTAATATCTTTAAAGCTCATTTTGCTCCTCCAAATTTTAATCTATTTCAAAAAAACTAAAAAAATTCTAACAAATGTAATATTTATTGAAGCTTAAAATGTTATGCTATTTTAATGCTATTTTAAGCTATAAATAGCGTTTTTTAGGGAATTTTTATTTAATTTAATTTTCGTTTAATAAAAAAGATAATACTATTTTCAAAAATATATTACAAAAAAGGATACAAATGAGTCTTTTTGAGAAACATAATGACACACTTACTAGAGCATTAGAAGAAATCAAAAATAGAGGTTTCTGGTCACCATACTTTGAGATACCAAGTTCTAAAGTATATGGAGCAGGAAAAAAAGAAGAGTCAATTGAGAATTTCAAAGCGCAATTAGGAAACAGATTTGAAATTAAAGGTCTAGAGTCTGATAAATATATAGGAGCTGAAAAATCACCTTATGGTTTTGATTTAGGAGTTACATACCCTTCAATTCCTGCTGATGAATTAGTGAAAAGATCAAAAGATGCTATGAGCCAATGGAAAAAATTATCATTAAATGAAAGAACTGGAATTTGTTTAGAAATCCTAGATAGAATCAATAAATCATCTTTTGATATTGCTAACTCTGTTATGCACACAACAGGTCAACCATATATGATGTCATTCCAAGCAGGTGGTCCTCATGCACAAGATAGAGGATTAGAAGCTTTGACTTACGCATATAAACAATTAGCTGATATTCCTGAGAATGCAACATTTACAAAACCTATGGGTAAAGATAAGCCACCAATTGTTGTTGAAAAGAAGTTAAAAGTAGCTCCAAGAGGAATTTCACTTATTATTACTTGTTCTACTTTCCCAACATGGAACTCATACTCTGCATTATTTGCATCACTTGTAAGTGGTAACTCTATTATTTATAAACCACATAGAAATGGTATCTTACCAATTGCACAAACTGTAAAAATTGCAAGAGAAGTTCTTGAAGAAAATGGTGTAAATGCTGATTTAATTACTATGATTATGAGTGAAGATAGAGCAGAAACTCAAGGATTAGTTAAAAATAAAGCTGTAAAAATCATTGACTTTACAGGAAGTACTACATTTGGTGATTGGTTAGAAGATAATGCTCCACAAGCAAATGTATATACTGAAAAAGCAGGCGTTAACTGTCTAATTGTTGATAACTACGATGATTTAAAAGCTATGAGTAGAAATATGTCTATGGCACTATCTCTATACTCTTCTCAAATGTGTACAGCACCTCAAAATATCTTTATTCCAAAAGATGGTGTTACTTCAAATGGGCAAAAAGTAAGCTTTGATGAAGTTGCAAAAATTATCTCTGGTGCTGTTGAGAAATTATTAAGCGTTGATGAAAGAGCTGTTGAGATTTTAGGAGCTATTCAAAATGCTGATATTTGTCAAAGAGTTGAAGATGCATCATCTTTAGGTGAAGTTATTTTAGAGTCAAAAGAAATTACTCACCCAATGTTCAAAGATGCAACTATTAAAACTCCAGTTATTATTAAAGTTTCAGCAAAAGATAAAGATAAATTCCATAATGAACACTTTGGACCAGTGATTTTATTAATTGAGACAGAATCAAGAGAAGACAGTTTAAATGTATGGCAAGAGACTGTTGAATTACATGGAGCAATTACTGCTGGTGTTTATTCTTCAGATGAAGAGTATTTAGAAAAAGTTGAAGATATTGCAATTGATGAAAAAGTTAACTTATCAGTTAACTTAGTTGGTCATGTTTTAATGAACCACTCTGCTGCATTTACAGATTTCCACGCAACAGGAGATAATAAAGCAGCAAATTGTGCCCTTGCAAATGATAACTTTGTATCAGGAAGATACTCAGTTGTTACAATTAAGAGGGATGCCTAGTGCATATTTATGAACTTGATGGATTAGTGCCTGTTATTAGTAAACAGGCATTTGTCCATGAAACTGCTGTAATCATCGGTGATGTATTTATTGAAGAAGGTGTTTATATTGGACCAAATGCTTGTTTAAGAGGTGATTTTGGTCGTATTATTATTAGAAAAGATGCCAATATTCAAGATTGTTGCGTATGTCACTCTTTTCCAAATATTGATGTGGTAGTTGAAGAAAAAGGTCATATTGGACATAGTGCAATTTTACATGGTTGCCATGTAAAATATAATGCCATGGTTGGAATGGGTTGCGTTGTTATGGATGAAGCTGTTATTGGTGAAAACTCAATAATTGGTGCAAGCTCACTAGTTCCAAGTAAAACAGTAATTCCTGATAATCACTTAGCCTTTGGAAATCCAGCAAAAGTTAGGAGACAACTAAGTGAAGACGAGATTTCATGGAAAAAAGCAGGTAGTCAAGAGTATACAAACCTTGCATATAACTGTTTAGAAAATCTAAAAAAATGTGAACCATTAAGACAATCTGATGAACAAAGAGAAGCTCTTAGATGTCAAATGAGCTATAAACCAAAACATAAGTAGTAAACATGTATACAGAAATAATCAATCCAAGATTTAATGAAACGGATGCCTTTGGACATATAAACAATACTGTTTACTCTATTTGGTTTGATGCTTGTAGACAACCTATTTTAAGACACTTCGCTCCAAGCTTAGAACCTAAAGATATGCATTTGATTCTTGCTCATACAAGCACTGATTTTTTAAGGGAAGTATTTTATGGAAAAGATGTAATAGTTCAAACTGCACTTGAAAAAGTTGGAAACTCTTCTATGCATTTTATTCATGGTTTATATCAAAATGGTGAATTATGTACAACAGGTAAAGCTGTAATGATTCACTTTAATCATAAAACAAAAGAATCAATGCCCATTCCTGCAAATATAAAAGAAGAACTTGAAAAACATTTATTACATGAAAATTGGCCTAGACATATTAACATATAAATAATTTGTTACCATATTGTTTCTTGATAACTATATAATATATAAATTATTTATTTAGTATATTTTTTATTACTATCCAATAAAAATATTATTTATTTGTAAAAAGTACTAATTTTTTCATACATTTCTCTTGAAATTTATGTATAATCGTATGATTATAAGATACTGTTTTAATAGATATTATAATAAATAATAGTTTTAGGTTTATTTATGAATTTTATGAAATATTACTTTGTTATTTTTTTATCACTATTTAGTCTTTTATCAGCAAACGAAAATAAAAAGATTGTTTATATTACGCCTGATATAAATATACCATTTTGGCAAATTATGGCAAAAGGTATTCATACTCAATTAAACAAAAGTAACTATGATTTTGAAATACTGAGTTCAAAAAATAGTGCAAAAGATGAATTAGAACAAACAGTAAAAGCTATTAAAAACAAAGTATCTGGAATTATTGTATCTCCTACTAACTCTTCTGCTTGTGTAACAATTTTAAAATTAGCAAAAGTTGCAAATATTCCCGTAGTAATTTCTGATATTGGAACAGATGCAGGTGAATATGTATCGTATGTCTCTTCAAATAATAAAGCAGGTGCTTATGATGTTGGAAAAGTGCTTACCAAAAAAATGAAAGAGAAAAACTTCCAAGATGGTAAAGTAGGAATCATTGCAATTCCACAAAAAAGATTAAATGGTCAAGCAAGAACTGCAGGTTTTATGAATGCTTTAGATGAAGCAAATATAAAAGGTGCAACTATTAAACAAATGAGTAAATGGACAGATGAAGAGAGCTACAACTTTACAAAAGATATGATTCTTCAATACCCTGATTTAAAAGCAATCTGGGTTCAAACTTCAAACTCTTATAAAGCAATTATTCAAGCTATTAACGATTTAAATAAACAAAATGAAGTTCTTTTTGTTGCTTTTGATGCAGAGCCAGAGTTTTTAGAACTTATTCCAAAGGGTGAGATTATTGGTTCTGGAATGCAACAACCATATTTAATGGGTAGTAAAGCAGCCTCTACTTTAGTAGATCATATCAATGGAAAAAAAGTTAAAAAAGATATTCAAGTTCCAATACTTACAGTGTCAACTGAAGATATAAAAGAAAAGTTACCACTTATACACCTAAATGTTTTAGGTATAGAGAAATAGTAGATTAAAGATATGAAAACTAAAGGATTCTCACTTTATATTGCATTAGGTATTATTATCTTTACAACTGTAATTATAATAATGTCTACAAACTCTGCTTTATCATATAAACATACTAAAGAGCAAACTATTCAAGATATGAAAGATAGTTCTAATAAAACTATTTTATCAATCAAAGATAATATTGAGAATCTAATTGCAGCATATGCTGTAAATGAGTATAACAATCTTATTCAAAATGAAATCAGTAGAAAAGATATCTTTGCTATTGTTATCAAAGATTATAATATGGGTAAAATTCTTGGAGAAGAATCACTTATTAGTGGAAAAATCAAATACTCAAACTCTGATATTATTGACTACAATCCAACTGTTCAAAAACAAAATGATGAACTAAAAAACTGTTTTTACTCAGAGACATACGATATTGTTTCTACTTCTAACAAAAAGTTAGGAACAGTAAGTATTTATATCTCCGATGAAACAATGAAAAAAGAATTAACTGAAATAATCTATGCAAATATAAAAAATAGTTTGATTCTTTCATTTTTCTTGATTATATCTTTATTTATAACTATTAAATTCTTTATATTAAACCACTTATCTAATATGATTAATACTATTGGGCAAAGAGATGATGATGGTATTCCAACAAAACTAGTAGCTAATAGTAAATTTGTTGAGATAAACGAGCTATCAAAAAGTATAAATCAGATGATTTCATCTGTAAAAAAATCTAGAGATAGATTACATGAATCACTAAAACTTCAAAAAACTATTTTTGATAACTCTGGATATATGATTATTAGAACTGATGAAAATGGTATTATCCAACAACTAAATAAAGAAGCCGAAGCAGCTTTAGAGTATAGTGAATTTGAGCTAATTGACAGATATACTCCTGAGATAATTCACCTAAAAGAAGAAGTTGAAGTAAAAGCAAAAGAGTTTTCAAAAGAATTAAATCAAAATATAGAACCAGGATTTGAAGTATTTATCTCAAAATCAAATTTAGGTTTAGAAAATGAACATGAATGGACTTATGTAACAAAAAGTGGAAAACATATTCCTGTTCAACTATCAGTTTCAACTCTTAAAAATAAAAACAATGAAACTTATGGTTACCTTGGAGTTGCAAGAGATATCACACAAACTAAACTTATAGAATCACAATCAAAACTTGCATCTATGGGTGAAATGATAGGAAATATCGCCCACCAATGGAGGCAACCATTGAGTGTTATTTCTACTCTTGCAAGTGGAGCAAAGTTTAAAAGTGAATATAAACTTTTAGATGAAAAAGAGTTTAGAGAGGATATGGATAGTATTACTAAACAGACTCAATATCTTTCAAAAACAATAGATGATTTTAGAGATTTTATTAAAAATAAAAATACTAAAGAGGATATCAATATTTCAACTTTAGTTGAAAAAACTACCTCTATTTTAAAATCGGCACTAAAGAACAATAATATTACTGTAATAGAAAAAATTGAAGCGGATTTAAATATAAAAGGTTTTGAAAACCAACTAATTCAAGCTTTAATTAATATAATCAATAACTCAAAAGATGCTTTAAAAGAGAATATCCCTGATAGTGAAGAGAGGTTGATTTTTATAACTACTCAAAAGGGTAAAAATCATTTGGTTCTTTCAATAAAAGATAATGCAGGTGGAATAAAAAAAGAGATTTTAGATAAAGTTTTTGACCCTTACTTTACAACAAAACATAAAAGTATAGGTACAGGTATTGGACTTTCTATGACTCATCAAATTATCACAAAGCACCATAATGCAACTATAGAAGCATTAAATACCTCATACACTTATAATAATGATGAAGTTACTGGTGCTTGTTTTAAAATATCTTTTAGAGATTAATCAAAAACCCTTGGACAAGCTGAGTATTCATTAAACTTGTCATCCCATCTTCTAACATCATTTGCTCTTCTCCATCTTTCATGGTAAAACTCCATTAGACAAATATCACTTCCAATCTCTACCATAAATAGATCATACTCTTTTACATCATTGTAAGGAGGATAGTTTTTACTTTGACCCCATGTAAGTCCACCATTTTTATCGGCATAATCTCTCCAAAACTGCTCAAGTGTTACAAATTTCATTTGCTCTTTGTCCCAAGCTAAATCAATTCCGTTTTTACTTACAACCTCTCCATCATCAATTGCATAAGAAAAAGTCGTTAGTGTAGCTAATAGTAGTAGTTTAAATAGTGTTTTCATATGTAGATTCCTTTTTTTAATTAAGACATCTTACTCTTTATTTGTGAAGTATTTATAAAATTATGATTAAATTCTATACAAAAAATATCTATGCAGTGTTTATATTGTATGTATAATGAAAGAAACACAAAGGATCAATATGATTGCTATTCCATTAAGCCAAAAAGACTCGACAAAACTACATGAAGACTTCTCAAGTGCACCATTTTTTGCACTTATGGATACAATAAGTGGTAGTTTCAGAATTGTAGAAAATAAGGATAATGTACTGGATATATTCAAAGAGAATAATATAGATTCTACAGTAGCATATGCAAAAGAAGATATTTTGCAAACAATTGCCCAAAGTGATGTTGATGTATTTAGTGCATTTAAAAACTCTCTTACACTTGAAGAGATTTATACAAAAGCACTAAATAATAAATTAACTAAAATGTATTAAAAAAAGGAGGTTTTATCCTCCTTTTTATGCTATAGCTATAAAACTACCAAAAATCGTTACGATATAAAAACCTACTAAAATTAAATAATCTTTTTTATTTGTATTAATATTTGTATTCATTGTTTTCTCCTAATAATTCTAATAGGAGAAAATCAACTCTTTCTCCTATTAATTGTTTAATAAACCTATATTCATATGTACTAACATCTGTAATCCTTTAGACATCTATTTTATATGAATAAAACTCCTTTTCTCTTTCAAATATTTCATAATCATTCTTTTTCCAGCACATTTTGGACATCCTTTGTAATTTATGTTTTAACATCGTTTTTCCTTTTAAATTTAGTTTTATAGTTTTTTATGCATAAAAAAAGGGAAGAAGCTAAAAAGCTCCTTCCCTTTCAAATAGAATATTTTATAAAATTTCTATTCGTCTGCGTACTTAGCCTTTTTAGCTGCTCTTTTTCTTACTGTTGGATCTAACTCTCTTTTTCTAACTCTTACGTTTTCTGGAGTTACTTCAACAAGCTCATCTTCTTCAATCCACTCTAATGCGTTCTCTAAAGACATCTCTCTTGGAGGGATGATTTTAATTGCATCATCAGCACCCGAAGATCTAACGTTTGTTAATTGTTTACCTTTGATTGGGTTAACATCTAAATCATTAGATTTAGCGTGCTCACCGATAATCATTCCACCATAAACTTTTGTTTGAGGTTTAATAAACATAACCCCTCTATCTTGTAGGTTGAAAATCGAGTAACCTAAAGCTTCACCATTTTCCATAGAAACTAAAGCTCCGTATTTTCTAGATTCAACTGTACCTGAGTGAGGTCTGAATTCTAAGAATGAGTGATTCATAACACCCTCACCTTTTGTTTCAGTTAAGAACTCAGTTCTAATACCGATTAATCCTCTTGCAGGAATTTCAAACTCTAATCTTGTAAATCCAGCACCCATTGGTACCATGTTTGTCATATTAGCTTTTCTTTTTCCTAATTTCTCGATGATTGCACCTGAGAACTCATCTGGAGTATCAATTACTAAGTGCTCAAATGGCTCCATAGTTACACCATTTTCTTCTTTTGTAATTACTTCTGGTCTACCAATAGAGAACTCAAAACCTTCTCTTCTCATGTTCTCTGCTAAAATAGTAATTTGAAGCTCACCTCTTCCGTTTACTTTAAATTTACCTTCACCAATTTGCTCATAGTTCATAGCAATGTTAGTGTTCATTTCAGCTTCAAGTCTCTCTTGAATTTTGTTTGAAGTTACAAACTTACCTTCAGTACCTGCTAATGGAGAATCATTTACTGCAAATGTTACAGATAGTGTTGGCTCTTCGATGTGCATTGGGTCTAATGGCATTGGATTTGCAGGATCACAAAGTGAATCACCTACATCAATAGTTTCAAATCCAGCAACAGCACAGATATCACCAGCTCCTACTTTATCCATTTCAATTCTCTCTAAACCTTTGAATCCAATAAGCTTAGAAACTCTACCTTTAACTTTTTCACCATCAGCTTTTACTAATACTACAGTTTCACCCATAGAAATAGTTCCGTTGAAAACTCTAGCGATACCAATTTTACCAATGAAGTTATCGTAATCAAGTGTAAATACTTGTAATTGAAGACCGTTATCTTCACTTCCTTGTGGCTTTGGAACTTCAGAAAGAATAGTTTCGAATAATGGTTGTAAATCTTTCTTTTCATCTTCTAAAGCGTGCATTGCATAACCATCTCTAGCTGCTGCATAAATTACTGGGAATTCAAGTTGCTCTTCAGTTGCACCCATTTGATCAAACAGGTCAAATACCTCATCAACAACTCTGTCTGGCTCACCAGCAGGTTTATCAATTTTGTTTACAACAACGATTGGTCTGTGACCTAAAGATAATGCTTTCTTAACAACGAATTTAGTTTGAGGCATAACACCTTCTTGAGCATCAACTAGTAATAATACTGAGTCAACCATCTTTAAAACCCTCTCAACTTCTCCACCAAAGTCGGCGTGTCCTGGAGTGTCGATGATGTTAATTCTTACACCTTCGTAGTCAATAGCAGTGTTCTTAGAAAGAATAGTAATACCTCTTTCTTTTTCGATGTCATTACTATCCATAACTCTTTCATCTACTTCTTGGTGAGCTGAAAAAGTACCAGATTGTTTTAATAACTCATCTACAAGTGTTGTTTTACCGTGGTCAACGTGTGCGATTACGGCAATGTTTCTAATGTCTCTCATTTAAACTCTTTATATATGATTTTGAGAAAAGCTTAGTTTTTCTAATCTTTTCGTTTATATTTTCGCGGATTATATCCAAACTATACTTAAGTTTACTATAAGTTAATTTATTAGTTACGTTTTGGTAGCACTAATTATGACTTTTTAATCTCATTCACTGCTTTAAATGCCATATCAATAGAAGCATCACTATATGCTGTTCCTGCTGAATCTGCATTAGCAAAAAAGATATTCCCAACACTTTTCCTTGCTTTTTTCAGTTCACCTCTACTTAAAGCACCTTCATATGTATATCCATGTCCCCATCTATTTATAACTACATCATACACATCTTTTTCATAATCAAACCCATATAATGAAAACATATCCTCTAACTGATCCTTTATACTCTTTTTGAAAACTTCTAAAGATGTTTGTAAAATTTCATACCTTCCTAGTCTTAATAACTCTACAACCTCAGTATCTATATTTGTAGGAGTTGGCATTCTCATCATTGTTAAAATTACTGGTTTATCTGGTGTTTCTATTGCTTTATATGAGCCAATTTTTATAGGAAAATCCATATTTACAAACTGAAAATACGAACTTGGACAATAAGTACTTGCAACCCCTGCTTTTTGTAGGAACTTCCAGTTTTTAAGAGCAACTTGAACATAAACCAGTGGCATTTTTACATTTGCTCGTAAAAGCTCTTTTTGTTTTTTAGGTAATTCATCTATAATATAAGAAGCAACACTATGCCAACCTGCCATAATTGTATGTTTAGCTTCTACTTCTATAGGCTTATCATTTTTAATATATGTTACTTTTGTTCTATTCTTTTCATTCTTTATTGAGTTTACAAAAGAGTTTAGTCTTATATTTATTTGATTTGAACTCATATCAAGTTTTGAATAATCAAATTTACTTAAAACAGCCTCTTCAACACTTTTAAAAGAAGCAACATTTGGAATAAGTTTTTTTACTAATAGTCTTACTAAAGTTGCGTTACCATCTGGAAAGTGATGGATATATTTTTCATTATCAAAAGATGAAAAGAAATCCTTTTTAGAAAGGCCTAAAAGTTTAGCATCAGAAGCTTCTTCTATATCAATAGCTTTTCCACCAAGTGCTGTATCATCACTTAAAACCATTGATAAAAGATCAATTATTGCTTGATCTTTTGTATCAAATGCCTCTTTTAAAAAATCCACATAGTTTGAAGCCTCATAATCATTTATATCTTTATTTAATTCAAGTATCTCATATAGTTTACTTTTTTGTTTTTTACTTAAAGGCAACTCTTCTATTGAATCTTCAAAATCTTTTGGCTTTTTTAGATATGGCATATAAGCATTTGAAAACTGCTTGAAGTCTACATTTATAGGAAGTGTAGATTTTACTAATTTATCCTCTTTAAATCTGTTCTTAGAACAAAAAATTGCTGAACTTAAATCATACTTTTCAAAAAACTCTTTATCATAATATTCTTCAAACTTCTCTAGTTTTATTCCTAAATCTTTAAGTAATCTATTTGAAATCCTACTATACTCATTAATAGTATCAAAACTTTGAGTTCCACCATAAGCAAGCAGTGTTTTACCATCTATATGAAACTCATTTCTTCTTGCATGACCACCAAAATCATCATGATTATCTAAAATCAAAATTTTTGCATTTTTATTAATATTTTTTAAATAAAAATATGCACTTGCAAGCCCTGATATACCAGCTCCTACAACTATTAAGTCATATTTTTCTTTGCTTACGAGATCTATTTTAAACTCTTTATTTTCAAAAGCTATCTGATGGGCATATTTATATGCACTATCATGACTTCCTCTAATACCTGTTAATAAAGGTGGATAGTAGTTTGGACTTAAAGGGTTTGATAAAAGTTTTGTTGGTTTAGAAAAGCTTAGTGTTAAACCAAAAGCAAAAAGTTTTTCTAAAAACTCTCTTCTTGTAATATTATTCATATTCTCTCTTTTTTTAATATTTTCTATTATATATAAAGTTTATGTGATAAAAGGGGTATTAAGATACTTTTTAGCCTCCTTTGTTTGTTATAATTTTTTAAAATTCATAATTTAGGTGAAAAGATGAACTATCAAAAAGTTTTAGAAGAGATTCAAAATGAGATTCAAGACCAACTTAAAAAAGGAAAAGTTGCCAACTATATTCCAGCCCTTGCAAATGTAAAGAAAAATGACTTTGCTATGAGTATTATAGACTTAGAATCAAATGAATATCATGTGGGTTCATATGAAAAAGAGTTCTCTATTCAAAGTATCTCTAAAGTATTTACTTTTACTTTAGCCTTACAAAACTACAGCAAAGAGTTATATAAAAGAGTTGGGCATGAACCATCTGGAAATGCCTTTAACTCCCTAATTCAACTTGAGTATGAAAATGGTATTCCAAGAAATCCATTTATAAATGCTGGAGCTATTGTAACTACTGATTCTTTACTATCTTTATATAAAGAAGCTACTTTTGATTATATACTTCACTTTATTCAAAATGCAGCAAATGATAAAACAATTAGTTTTGATGAAGAAGTATATACATCTGAGTTAAAACATGGATATAGAAATCAAGCACTTATAAACATGATGAAAAGTTTTAATAATATCGATAACCTAACTTCATCAGTAATGCAAACATATTTCAAACAATGCTCTATTAGAATGAGTACAGCTCAGTTGGCAAAGTCAATGCTATTTTTAGCAAACCATGGGGTAAATCCACTTACAAATGAAGTACTTATAAATGAAAGTAAAGCAAAAAGAATCAACTCAATTATGCTTACTTGTGGACACTATGATGCCTCAGGTGATTTTGCATATAAAGTAGGATTACCAGGGAAAAGTGGCGTTGGTGGAGGAATTGTAGCTATTGTTCCAAAGAAAATGGCTATTTGTGTTTATGCTCCAAGACTAAATAAATATGGAAACTCACTAGTTGGAACAAAAGCACTTGAACTATTTACAACAAAGACTGGATTATCTATATTCTAGTCTTTGCCTAGTTTTACTAAAGCAATTAAACCTAAAATAGTTACTACTAAGCCTATTAAACCTGTAGCATTTGGAAAAGCAGCATTTAAAAATATAATCTCTCCTAAAAGTGCAAAAAAAACTTCCCCTGATTGGCTTGCATCTACTGCTACAAGTTTTTCAGGAGTATTGGCTTTTGCCCTTGCATATAAGAAAAATGAAGTAGCTATAACACCGGATAAAAATGCAATCATCGCTACATTTATTAATTGACCACTTGATGGAGCTGTCGCATCTGTTGTAAAAAATAGAACTACCCATAAAGGAAAGCTTCCTAAAGTTAACAAAAATACTTTTACAAAGGCATTATTTAAAATACCTACATCTTCATGGTTTATATCATGTCTTTTTTTCTTCTCTTGCCAAACTAGCTGATTTCCAATTGGATATGCAAAAGCAGCTATTAAAACTGGTATAAACCCAAGAAGTAAAGGCTCTATATTATTGATATCAAAATGACTTAAGTTTACTAAAGTAATACCTATAAAGATAATAAAAGTAAAAAGCCATATCTTCTTAGATAACTTCTGTCCAAAAAATGCTAATACAAAAAGTGAAGCAAGTATAGTTAACTGCCAAGTTGTTGCAACAACCCATCCAGGAGAGAAATCAGCTGCATAACATATAAGTGAGTAAAAAAAACCAAAACCAATAGTTCCAGCAACTACCCAAAACCTGAAATGCTCAAAAAATTCATACAATACAGCTTTAAAATAGGATAAGCCTTTAAAGACAATAAGCCCTAAAGCTATAAATAGTAATGTATAAAAAAATCTAAGTGTTGCAGACCAATACCAGTGACCACCATCTAATGATATTGCTCTATTTATTAAAAATGTTGCAGAAAAAAATAGCGCTGCTAACAAACCTATAATTAAAAGGTAAGTAGAACTATTTTCATACTGACTCATATATGCTTTAATCTTATTCAAAATTTGTCCCTAAATTATTAAAAAATCATTATACAAAATATTACTTATAAGTTATAAGAAAATCACATAAAAATTGTACATTTAAAAAATTCAAACCCATAAAAACTAAAGAAAAAATAGAGTATAATCCCAAAATAAAATTAATAAAAAGGTTTATAATGAGTGCATTGGAAATTGCTGATATTATTGGAATTATCTGTTTTGCTTTATCAGGATTTTTAATTGCTGTACACTATAAACTTGACATACTTGGAGTGTTTATCTCTGCATTTTTAACTGCACTTGGTGGTGGGATGACAAGAGATGTTTTAGCTGATAGAACACCATATGTGTTTACAGATACTATTCCAGTAACCTTAGTAGTAGCCACCGTAATTATATCACTACTTCTAAAACTTCATAAAATTGATGACTTAGAGGGTAAAACTGCCTTTATTATCTCTGATGCTGTAGGACTTGTATCCTTTGCTATTACAGGGGCACTTGTGGCTATTGATAATAACTTTAACTTTTTAGGTGTATTGATTTTAGCATTTATTACAGCTGTTGGTGGTGGTACAATTAGAGATATTTTAATAAATAGAGTTCCATCTATTTTAGTATCTGAATTCTATGCAACAGTTGCCATAATTGTAGGTCTTATAACTTATGGTTTACATCTTTTAGATTTACATAGTATTCCTGTACTAATTTTAGTATTTATCTTTGGTGTTGCTCTTAGATTATTAGCATATTATAAAGATTGGCATCTACCTACTTTATCTAAATAATAATTATTCTTTAAAAACACATTAAATTATATTTAATTATAATCTATAAAATTCAAATTTTAGGATTATAAATGTCAAAAAATTTAAACCCAGAAGAAAAAGAACTAGTAATTAAATCTTTTGAAGAAGTAAAAGATTTTAGAAGTTTAGGTGAAAAAATTACAGCACCAATTGACACTATCATTGATGAAACTACAAAGATCATAGAAAATGATCCAATAATGGATGTCTCAAATGAACTTAACTCAATGAATACTCAAATGCAAGCAGTTTATAATGAAATTATTGATAATGATAGTTCAGCTATGAAATTCTTTAAATCACTACCTGTTTTAGGCTCTATTGCAGAAAAATTAGATGAAAAGTGGGATGAACAAAACTTTAATATGCAATCTATAAATGAAAAGATATCTACTATTTTTTCAGGATTTGACCAATCATACAACTCTCTAAACATTTCTATTGATATGCAATATAGTTTTCTTGAAGGAATTGAACAAAACTTAGGAAAAGTTATAGGATATAAAGAGTTTTTAGATGAAAAACTTGAAGAGTTTAAACAAAATACAAATAATGAAGATGAAGAAAAAATAAAACTATTTATTAGAAGTGTAGAGTTTTTTCAAACAAATTTAGTTGTACTTATTGGTAATCTTGAAATGGCTAAAAAAAGATTATTAATTAGACTTGATTCAGCAAGGAAACTATCTTTATCGATGAATTCTTCAAAACCAATATTTAAAACACTTTTATCTACAGCTGTTATTGAAATATCGGGTCAAAAAGCGATAGATGCATCTATGACAGCAATAAATGCAATGAGCCAAACTATTGACAAAATGTCTTCTACTCTTACAGATGAAGCAATAGCAAGTAATAAAAAAGCTGAAGAATTATCTTCAAAACCTATATTATCATTAAATGTATTTGTTGAAAATGTTAGTAAATTAAAAAATCACTTTGAAGAAATAGAAGATTATAGAGAAAAAGTAATGATTGAAGCAAAAAAAGAACAAGAAGATTTTGATAAAGCTAGAAAGAATCTTGAAGATATTAAGGTTCTTACTAAAACTCAAAGTGATGAACTAGAAAAAATATTAGAAAAATAAGATGTTTAAAAAGAAAAAATATATAAACAAAACAACTTCTCAGGAAATAGAAGAAAAAGGGTTTAGTGTTTACAACTATATCTCTATGAGTGAATTAATATCAACGATTAATAAAGACTATTTAGAGACTTTAAATACAATAAATATCCCCTTTGCCGTAATTAGTGTTATTGTAGGATATATTTCGTATGAAGCTAAAGCTTATGAATATATACTTTATTTATTTTTAGGAGTTTATGGATTAGTTTTTTT
>Ga0070724_10000824_pt1 | contig 20219 bp, 20 predicted proteins | sample tdDd001_FD_67278 | JGI IMG/M metagenome (GOLD analysis project Ga0070724, IMG submission 67278) | Marine sediment microbial communities from the Atlantic coast under amendment with organic carbon and nitrate - tdDd00.1 | ecosystem: Environmental > Aquatic > Marine > Coastal > Sediment | place... | reverse complement strand
ATTTTCAGGTGTTATAAACAAAGAGCCTATCATGGATCTTCTTGATAATTTAAAATTGGTATTTCCAGATGTACCTATCATTGGAGCAACCACATCTGGAGAAATCATGGACGGAAAAACATATGAAAATGAGGTTGTAATAAACATTACTTCATTCGAACATACAACTGTTAAGACAGCAATTCAATATAGCGAAGATGACTTTGTGGATGACGTAAAAGAAATACATGAAAAAATTGATTCTCAAAATTTAAAGGTACTCATTTTATTACCCACTGGTGTAAAGTCAGAAGAATTTGTAGATACCAGACCTTTCGTAACAGAAATCGGAAATACCTATCCTCACACACTTATTGCTGGCGGATTTGCCGGAGATTATGGTCACTCAATAAAAACATTTGTTTTTAATCAAGATGGAATCACAGAACACGGTATAGCTGTAGCCGGCCTTACCGGATCAAAACTGAATACTAAAGCAGCATATAATCTGAACTGGATTCCCATTGGTAAAAAAATGACCGTCACAAAATCTGACGGATTACGCGTTTATCAAATTGATCATAAACCTTCGATCGATATTTTTAGGAAGTATCTTGGTGATGATATCGCTAATACACTGCCTCTTTCAACAGCAGAGTTCCCTTTCATCATAACGCGCGGTAAACATCAAGAAATTGTTCATACGATGAAAGTTCACGGTGATGGCTCTATCGAACTGATTGATGTGATTCATGTTGGTGAGCAATTACAGTTTGGATATTGCCATGCAGGATTACTCGCTCTAGGGGCACAACAAATCTATCAGGACTTCAAAAATGCACAAATCGAAGTCACATATTTATACTCTTGTGCTGCAAGAAAATGGGTTATTGGTGAAGATATTGACGTTGAACTGATACCTTTCGCTGAACTCGGTACTTCTGCGGGTTTCTTTGGCTATGGTGAGATTGTTGATCCAGATGGAAGTGGGCCTGTAATTGTACCGCAGGCTTTATCTGTACTCGGACTATCAGAGGAAAATCATAGTAAAGATTCATCAATTTCTACATCAGAAAAGCCAGCTTATACATCGACTGAAAGTCGACATTTTAGAACAATGCGTGTAATGCATCGTTTGATTGACGAATCTGTCACAGATCTAGAAGTGGCTTTAGTGGAACTGGCACATCTGGCTCATAAAGATTCATTGACTGGACTCTTTAACAGGCGCCACTTTGATCAGCAGTTATTGAATGAGATAAAAAGGCATCAAAGATCTGATAGTACATTGTCTCTTATCCTGCTCGATATTGATCTCTTTAAAGGTTTCAATGATACCTACGGTCATGTCGCAGGTGACGACGTTCTTAGAGGTATAGGTGAAACGATACTCGCGAGCGTTCAACGACCTCATGATGTACCTTGTCGTTATGGAGGTGAAGAATTTGCTATTATTCTACCTCAAACAGATCACCAAGGTGCACTTAAAATAGCAGAGTCACTACGTGCAAGCATTGAAAATTTACAAATTGAAAATAAAGCGTCTAATATATCCGAGGTGGTGACTGCCAGCTTCGGAACACTAACCCTTAGGTGCGATCAAGATATTGATTCTAAACAAATTATTCGGTTGTGTGATGAACTGTTATATAAGGCAAAGGCAAGCGGTAGAAACAATGTAGTCGGGAAAAATCTCGATTAAATAGTCCCAGAACGCTAACACCCCTGTCAAATGACAGGGGTGATTTTATTTGCAATACAATTGAGAGATCGGAATAATCCCCCCACGATTCACTTAATTAAGGTACTCCCTTGCGAAGTCAACTTCCTTCTCTTCTAAAATTATCTGTAGAAGTTCTTTAAATAAATCAGGATTTTCATAATAGTACTCATTTATGCCGTCGGGCATGAACCAATAATGTGTGTTACCCGAATAAATTCTTATACCAATAATCCAACCATCATTATCTTCTACTTCACCCTTTGGTACAAATTTACTCTCTCTAAGAATATTCAGAATCGCCTCATATGTTTCTTTCTTTTCAAGCAAAATGAAATCACCGCTTGTTCCATTTGCGACATCAATTCGACTAATTGAATCTATTTCTAATGAAATAGGATCCTTTTCATCATTTGCATTGTCATTTTCACATCCTGCTAATAATGAAGCGGTCAATAAAGTCATCAGCACAATCAAAACCATTTTTCTCATATATCACACTCTTTCAATATATAGTTTTGCATTATTGTTCTGTATTGCTGTGTTATATGACGTTACACACCTAAACTTTCAACAATCATCATATTATGCTCATAAACCAAGACGTCGGAATGAAAAACAAATATGGTGCAGTAAATATAGCAAGTGATAATGCCAGTTTTTTCTTCTGACTATTGTCTAGATTTGATTTTTTTAGACAAAACTTATAATTGAATAAATAGATAAAAAATGCTGATATTGCAACACTTACAGTTACCCATAGTACCGCATAAAAACTTTCAAAGGGGTTATAACTAACCGCGTTTGAAATATTGCTATACCACCACTTACCTAATTGTGTTTCATAATCAAAATCTATTACATTCGCCATAAACATTGATACTGTACCAATAAAATCAGCAATAAATCCAAATATCCAAACTCTAAAAATTACTAACTTGGCATGCTGTTTAACATTTTGTACCTTCAGATATTTCATAGTCAATACAACAACAATCAAATCTACAATAAAATTTGCCGGTAAAACTACAATCCAAGTAATTGGTATCAACCACAAAATCCATATTGGGAAAATTAAGTTGTATAATTTGACACTATTATTTTTCATATAACACCTCTGTAAAAGTAACCTGAAGCTTCCCATTCACTTCAATTAAACCAGCCACTCTACTAATCAAATTCCAGTTCACATACGACTCCATAATGATCACTTGGAGTTATATTATTTACTCTCTCGTTGCCAATGATGTAATGCTCAATTAAATTTGGATACTTCTTAGGATATGGATTTTCAAGTAGTATCCAGTCAAATCTCCCCGGTAAATCTAAAGTCGGTTCATCATCCCATCTTGGATTATTATAAAAATCTATTGTAAATTCTGGATTCGTATTATTCTTAATAGAATGAGCAATTCCTAAATCTATCCATCTAGTACTATGCTCTAAGAGAGATGCCCTACCTGTTAAATATGCGTGAATTGATGAATTTGGATATGTATTAAAGTCACCTAATAAAATATTGTAATCAGTTTTCATTCTCTCAATTTGATCGATAACTTTTCTAATTTCAACTTCTCGATTCATAGAATACTTATAATCTAAGTGAACGTTGGACACACTTATTTTTAAGTCATTCTCTTCTATGACTATTACCATTGAACCAGAATTATGAACATCAGTTGAGGCATCCCAGTTCGTCCAAGTTTCTAGAATGGGATATTTTGAAAGTATTGCTAAGCCTTCTTCACAATCATGATACTTTTTCCAGTAATAATACTCATACTCACACTCTGCGGCTATCTGCTTAACTATGTATTCCGCTTTAACTTCTTGTAACGCTAGTATATCCAGTTTTTCAGACCTTATCAGTTTTGTAAGTAAATCCATTCTAATATTCAAATTGCTGCTATGATTCCATATATTATACGTTGCTAATCTCATGATTTCTCCTCCAATATTTACATCATAAACTCAGAAATAATTCCCCATTTCGTCTAAAACAAAAGGGAATGTCTGGAACCGCTGTGTTCGTATTATATAGATAAGGGCTCACCCAGAACACTTATCTCATTGAATCTGAAATCAATTGAAGTACGGAATGCAATCTTTCTTGCTCATCGTTCTCTATCGCAAACAGCAGTTCGTGAAGTAGGACTTGTTTTATATAGAATTTCTCAATTCGATCCATGAAAAAATCATCTATATTTCGATCGTAATACTTTAGGACTTTCACCATAAATGATTTTCCATAAGATGAGTAAAGACCAGCAAAGTCGAAAGCTGTATCATTGAACTGCATATCACCAAAATCAATAACGCCTTCGATTTTATTGCTCACTGGATTTAATAACATATGATCCTCAGTAAAGTCACCATGTATAAGGGATAACTCGATGTTCGACTGCATTAGCAACTTTTCAAAATTGATGAACAGGTCTTCAATCCAAACAATTTGAGCCTTATTAAGTACACTAACCGACTTGCTTAAAACTGTTGCTTTCAAATGCTCCCACTTGTTGAAAATGTGCGCTTTCTCTATTGTTTTGCTGTCACCTATCGAATGTAACTTACTTAGGAAATAACCAATCTGTGAAGCAATCATTTCAGTTTCTTCTTCTGTGCAGTTCGTAAGTGAATCATTCGATAGTTGAACACCTGGAATCATTTCGTATCCTACATACTCTAAGTCGGAATCCTTTGATGGTACACACTTGAAGCTTGGAATTTCAAGATTTGATATTCTACTGAGTTTTGGCAACATCTCTTTTTCAAATTCCAAATCTTTTCTGCTTTCCTCACTCCTTGGTACTCGAAATATGAACTTTTCGTCCACTTCAAATACTAGATTTGACCATCCTTGACTATTAACTTTGAAATAAGAATTCGAAAATTCTGGATGATTTTCTTTTATTATTTTTATAATGGCTTTAGTATTCATAGTCTCATCTACCTCAATGTCAACTTGTGATACAAGTTTCTCTATTTCACTTTATGTCTACAGCAACCGGCACCCAAATCTCACTGTGTGGCATATGACCAGGAGGATAAAAACATTCTATACATGGAGCATCAGCTAAGTCATAACCTGATGTTGGCAGCCATTCAGTGTAAATACGTTTCCATACATTCTTTCCATTAGGAAACACAGCCCATGTGCTTTTAGGAATTAAGATTTTTTCCATACCATCAGGAATGGTACTTTCATAGCGAACGCCTAACATGTAATTAAACTCATCACCCTCAATTGTTGACGTCTCTCCTGATATACCAAGCAAACTTTCCAATTTGCACTTCGGATTTTCCCACGACATGTCTATCAACTGTTTTAATAGCCCATTTTTCTCTGCTTCATTCCATAATTTAGGTACTATTTCAAATGCTTTGCTCGTTTCAACACGTTTTTTTACACCTGCTACTTCAAATTCAAAATCGAGATTTTCTATCCTATATTCCATTTCAGTACCTCCTTACAACTAGCTTCTAATCCCATCAGACCAAGGCGTGCTGGAGAACGCTGTGTTAGCGGATGCATTTAAGTGCTTTCTCAGCATAATCTCTGAATACTTCTCTAACCTCTTTTGAACTTAATGTTAATTGTTCTTCCAAACTAATATTTTTGCTCAAATACTGAACTATATAGTAACCAATGTCATAACCAATGCGTGATTGAGTTATGCTTTCACCATTAGTCATATAATTTCTAATTACTTCGATTGAATCTGAGTCTATATCATTTACAATTTTATTAATGCGCGAAGTAATTAAAGTCTTCCTGTGACCTAGATTTCCTTCTGCTGAGAAGTTAATGTACTCCAACATTTCATATCCTGGACATATGGCCTGAGATATTGATATTGCAATTCCCTCACAGAACACTAGATCTGATAATTTTGGTACCGAAATGGTCTCTGAATAACTGTAACTATGAATAATGTGTGATAGTTCATGTGCAATCAAAATATCAATATATTTCTCATCTGGAAGACGTTCTGCAAATACAAATAGTGATAACCCATCATAACCTGTAACTATTGCATTTGTTGACATATTACCAACCACTATATTGAGACTTACTTCGATATCTTTATTATCAAATTCACTCATATATTCAACAACGCGACATATTGAGTTCTCAATTCGTTTTTGTGCTGCTCTCAATTTTTCCTCTAAAGAATTAATACCAAATGAATTTATTGGCCCTAATGCTAGGCTTACATCAGAATTAATTTGATGATAAAGATCAAAGATATGCTCATACATATCCGAATTAACTTTGTAGCAACAGTCATTCCAGACTTCTTCTTTATTTAAACTTAGATCGTACTTCACTCGTTCAAGGTATTCTAAGTAATTATCTATGTAATTGTTGATTCTAATTTTCATATGTTATTCTTTCTAATAAGTTGTTTAACTAGTAATAGGTGATGGTCTTACGACTAAATATACTTATTTTGAACCTACTTTATCTTGAATTTGTAAACTCCAGTTTCTTGACCCTTTTCGTCATGAGTCTTATAAACAAATTCCCAGCCTCTTTTTTTATAGTAAGTAGAGGTGTGTTCAGTTCGCAAATACAATTCTGAATACCCAAGTTCCTCTGTTTTTTGAATTACTGATTTAATAAGCTCCTCAGCTACTCCTTGATTTCTATTTTGTGGAGCTACATATAATGATGCTAACCATGGCTTTAGCTCATTCTGTGTCTTTAGATCATTTTCAAACATAGAAATCGCACCTAAACAACCACTTTCATTATAAGCAACAAAAGTTATTGGATAGTCATCTACACTCGTACTTGAAAAGAACTCTATTAAGTCTTCAATACTTGATTTACTGCCTGATCCTACTACAAATTCATCAAATACCCATTTCGAAACCACATTAATATATTCTTTTCGATTGCATAAGTAATCGATTTTCATTTTTTTTCCTTTCTCATTGCTCCATCCTCGAATACTCACTTACTATTTTAACATTATTTTACTGCATAATAAAAACCCCATTTTGAATAAAACGGGGCATGTTGGAAATTCCAAAGTTATGTGAAGTGATTTTTGATTTAATACCTATACATTGGAAGTAAAATCTTAAACTTAACTCATTCTGTCAATTAAATCTTTGGATGGGCCTTTATACTGGAGTTCACCTTTGAAACCATTTACGTGAATTGCCTGCTTAGGACAGTTGTTGTAACAAGCCCAACAGCCGTTACACTTGTCCTGATCGACTTCAGGACTCGGATTCATATCAATAGCGTTATATGCACAGACCCTTGCGCATTTACCACAATTAACACATTTCTCATTATCGACCACTTGGATTCCAAAATCTTTTTTCACCTTATCTCTAGGCATGCTTGGGGCAAGTTTATTAAGTCCCAAACTGCGTGTTACAGATTTTAGCTCCTCCCCCTTTTCAATTTCACCAATGATACTCTCTATTTTACTAATGTAATCGTTAAAGCTAGACATATCTTTCGCAGAAGGTGCATTTGCTGCGTGTTTGCCGATTTTTCTCATTGGCGGGTAGTTCATTGGCATGATTAACGAATGCCCCACAACCACTTTAAAACCTCGTGCTTCTACTTGTTTTGCAAATTCTGCTTGCATTAGAAGCTTAGAACCAGCATATGTATTAAAAACAAATGCTGGCTTGGCATTTTGCTGACTCAATGTTTCAATAAACCGCTTCATAAGTGTAGGTGGTCCAAGATACTCCGAAAAAGAGGCAAATCCTACAATATCGTATTTGTCTGGTGTTACGATCTCCTCATTTGTTATATCACACAGATCTATTTCTGCATTTGGTATATGGTTCTTTATATAATTAACTGCTAGTTTTGTATTACCAGTACTTGAATAATAATAAATTAAACCTTTCATTACAGTCACCTCTCCTAATTAAATAATCTTCAACTTAGTTAGTTCTCGTACGAACTTTGTTGTTAAAAAAATATACGCCTGATAGCAATACAACAACACAATTTAAAACCAGAAAATACATTATCAGTTCTGCTGGGTACCCTGTGTCATGAATCATTTGTGATGAAACAATAGTTGCAATCAGCATGATTGAAGTTGAAATAATTAATGCTTTGTTGTTATTGCGCCACACTAAAGTTCCTAGTAGTAGATAAAGGATGCCTCCTCCTATCATTGGCATGAACATTGATTGATTATCAAAAATCACAGCAAGTAATATGTGCCCGATACCTGACATGAGGACTAGACTCCCAATAATTCGTTTTAAGTTTTTCATAATTTTCTCTTCACCTTATATAATTCACTTTATCTGATAAATTGATATTTTCCTTCTTTACGTGGATATGGTTTTTCTGGTTTTGATTCAGTAAAACCTAATGAAATAGCAAGTTGAGGCATTTGATTGTCCGCTAGATTTAGCTTTCTCTTGTACTTCTCCCCATCGTCACTGTTTAAAAGCATATTTAATGCAGAAATCCAACAGGCTCCAAGTTCCATTGATTCTGCTGCAAGAAGTATGTTTTGAGTCGCTGCTATACACTCAGCTTCTGGCATCATTGCCTCTTCATCAGCGGATACAAGTACTACTGTAGGCGCATTATAGAAAATATGATAGTTTTCTTGGCTATTAAGCTTCCTGATAACATCAACGGGTGATTTTTGACCAAGCTTTTTCGCTTCTCTGCTTAACTCATCAAGCAACTCACGATCTTGAATAATTGTGAAATTCCAAGCCTGTTGTTTTTGAACTGACGGTGCATGTTGTCCTGCATCGATAATCTCTAATATCTGCTCATCTTTTAATTGCTCATCCTTAAACCTTCTAGTCATTCTTCTCTTTTTGATCGTTTTTAGAACTGCATTCATAATTAATTCTCCTTTTGATTATAGTTAGTTCACGAACGAACTATATGGTTAAATAAAAATACCCTTTCGAGTATTTATATATCACTTAAATTTTTCAACACTTGCTCAACATGCTTTTCAAAATCTGCTTGAGTGTTAGCATCAAAGTTTGAATAAAACTCACTTAGCCATTCTTCCTCTATCTTGCCCAGTATAGCTCGGATTTCTTTTCCTTCTTCAGTAAGAACAATTGTAAATGATCTTTTGTCATCAGCTGAAGATACCTTCTCGATAAAACCCATTTTCTGATATTTGTTAATGACTTCTGACAATGATGATTTAGATATATCCCACATATTAAATACTTCTGTAAAAACTAAAGGCTTCTCGGAGCTAGACAATATATAAAATAGTGGAATATGATTCATCAGAATCGGTAACCCAAGTTCCTTAATTTTTTTTGTGTAAAACTTATCAGAAAGTGCATTGACCTCTTTTAGTTTTAATGCTACACAACTATAATTCAAAATCTCACCTCCAGTAGTTTGTTCGGGGATGAACTAATCTTAGCATATGATTTTCTGCTTTGTCAATGCTTTTTTCTAGCATTGCTCTCTTTATAGATGAAGTCGACGTTTATCATTTCCAATATATATTCAACAACTTATTTTACTACTCTAAATCCAAAATGGTCATTTCCCGCATGTATATACGCACCATGTTCCCAAACACCTTCATTATTTAAGTTCATAGCTGGACCTTTAACCCCTTCTGTGAGAGTTACGGCCATTGTCGCACTAAAATAATTGAATGAGCCACCAATTAATGATTTTTTAAATTGATTGTCAGTTCCATCAGATCCATTCTGATCAATTTTAGGATCTCTCATTTCGTCATCAACAAAGAATTCCGTAATAGTTCCAAATCCCTTAGCACCAACGGCTGGTGGTGTATACTCCGCCCATTCTTTAGTCCATTCCCACACATTACCACCCAAATGATAAATGCCATATGGATTAGGCTCTAATGAATCAACTTCCTGTACATGTCCTTTATGAATGTCTCCTGGCATGCTTCCACCAATCCATGACGATGTAATTGCATCTGTTCCATCACTCGTTGCATATGGGAAATCTTGACCGCCTCTTGCTGCATACACCCATTGATCTCTTGTAGGTAAATCATAACCGTAGAAATCAGCAAATTCCCTTGCTCCATAATATCTTATAAAGTTTGCTGGCCAGTTCTTTACTTCCTCAAGTGTCGGCATTAGTTTGTCTATATCACCATTGCCATAGAAGCCATTCTTCTCGCCATTTAATTCTGCCCAATCATCAATAGAATCAACTACTCCTGGGTATTTCTTTGCATCAAAATACTGGCTCCAATCTACGCCCGTAGGATCAACAACGCTAAAAGTCTGCGAGCTTTCATCAAATTCTATAAAACATCTGTTTAGTGGATTTTCCATTTCATCAAGAGCGTATATGCCGTCATTATTATGGTCATTAACCACTCTTGAACCGTTAAGAGTAATCATACTATATCCATCTTTTGTATATATATGATTACTCTTTCTATCAAATACATACACATCCTTTTCAAATGCTTCATTTAGAAAGTCTACGTACTGCTGATTTGTGACTTCAGTCGCTGATATTTGGAAGGGCTTTATCATTTCATCTCCATCTAAAGCAACAAATTCAATTGATCTTAATTTTTCAACAGGCTCAGTCAACCGCTCGTCTTCGGTCACTTCATTCGATGACGTCGCAACGTCTACTGATGTATCGTTACTTTTGGTACAGCCTACACTCATTATTGCAAATACAGCACAAAATAATACTAAAAATTTCTTCATTACATTTCCCTTCATAACTTAAAACCAAACTTAATTAAATCCAAGTAAACTCTTTAATTCATCCTATACGTCTTCTTCTCCATATAGGTTCATTTCAGATAACCTAGCTGTCACGAGACTGCTGGACATCATCACATTTATTGCGGATTTCGACTGTTCTTTCCCAGCTTCTTTCATAGCTTTCTCGGCTTCCTTTGCAGCCTTTTCAGCTTCTTTTGCTGCTTTTGCAGTTTCTTTTGCAGCTCTTTCGGCTTCTTTGGCCGACTTGTCGACTGACGTATTCTCTTTTTCAGCAGTAGATAAACTGCTCGTAATACTGTCTGAGGATTTATTAACGTCAACGTTCTCTTTAGACTCTGTATCATTACTTACATTTGAAGTTTGCTGGTTGCTATGATTACTGTACATATATGTGTTCGAATTTGAAATCGAATTAATCATGTTTCCTCCTATCCCATTTATGGGTTTACAACAATTCTAAAGCCGAAATGGTCATTGCCACGTGTTTCCTCATCATAGAACCTTATTGCCGTTTGAAGTGTTGCTTCATGGTAATTCCACGAACCACCTCGCCAACAACGGGTTGTCGAATCGGGTATTACGACTATGGGGTCTGAATTGTTATACACATCATAAGTATCAACATAGTTATCTGCAATCCATTCCCAGGCATTACCGCCTAAGTTGTAAAATCCAAATGGATTAACCTGACCACTAACAGCTTCCCTTACATGCCCTAGTGCAACACCGCCCTTTTGATTCCAATTCGCATCTGTTATATCGATACCATCATAGACCGAATAAATGTAGTTCTGATCTGTTTTGGCAGCATATTCCCATTGCGCTTCAGTGGGTAGGCTTGCATCATAGTACGTGGCAAAGGCTTCTGCACCCCACCAACGAACAAACGTCACAGGCCAAAGTTTTACATCACTCAATGTTGGAAGGTTTTGAGCCAACTCCGGATTTGTCTCAGTCCATCCATTAAGCTCATCAGACAATTTCTGACCACTACCAGACCAATCCTCAAAGTCGTTTAATACAGCCTCTTTAGTTTTTCTAGAAGTGGTTGAATAATCGCTGTAATTGCACATTTCATACCAATTAAAGTCTTCGACATTATAGGGATCTTTTACATAAAACGCATCTGATAAATCATCAAATCCAATATAGGAAGTATTCAGTGGATTTTCTGGTTCGACATCACCCGTGAAAGGATCATTGTCACCATCAGCATCATCATGATCCTTTAAAACTCTTGTCCCATCAATATCAAGAAGAATCTTTCCTTCGTAAGATGATGTCTTAGTCCCTTGAATAAGGCGATGTCCAGCATTAGGACCAGCCGTTTCCGTTTTTATACTGATAAGTCCATCTTGATAAGCCTCATTTAGAAACTCAACGTACTGGTCATTTGTGATTTCTGCCTCACTCATGTAATAAGATGATAGAGTAACTTCATGTTCAGGAGCTGCTATACGCTGCGTAGGAGATCCCATCATTTCATTGCTACCCATGACAAATGTATTGCCATTAACATAGACTAACTCTATCGATTCGGGTAAATTTGTCTTTAAGGCGTTTTCGGTTTCAGTTATATTTTCAGTGGATGCAGTTCCTAGAACAACGGTTCTTGTATCTGCATCCCACTTGACCTCAACACCAAGAACTTCAGATATTTTACTTACTGGAAGGTATGTTGTTCCATTGACTAATAAACTTAGTGGCGTTTCACTTCCGTTGGACAAAGGGTAATTTTCACCAATAAGACCGACTGCCATACCATTGACTTGCAAGTTAACTGAGTTCATGTACGCTTCAACTTTTTCATCGAAAGCATAACTTGCAAGACTTGTACATGAGGTTATCAAAGCCAACGCTACTATAATTTTTTTCTTAAACATATGCTCCTTATCTCCTTTTATAATTTGTATCAACATTATAAAATACGAACCTTAAAGAAAGATTGAAGTCTTAGAATATTACTCTGAATGTTATTTCATTTTCACCATTATCTACTTCTATTTTTCCACTATGCATGTGAACAATGCTTTTCGCAATCGATAGTCCAAGACCATGACCGCCAGTTTCGCTATTTCTTGAATAGCCAATTCTATAAAATGTATCAAACAGTTTTTCTTTATCCTCATCAGATACTTTTACACATTTATTCTTAACTTCAAGTATTTTATGTCCATTCATTAAGAATAGACTTACATCAATCGTACTATCTTTCAGTGAATACTTGATGGCATTATCCATCAAAGCTTCAAATAACTCTGTTATACTTTTCTCACTGCCACTAATGTAAACTTCATCTTCAATATGAGGATTTATGCCCCTTTTCTTCTCATAAGCTAAGGCCTCAAAACTAAAAACATTACTGGATATGCACTCTGATAAGTTAAACCTTTCAAACTTTTCATTAGATAGATTCTCATCAGTTTGTGATAGTGTTAATAGCCCATTAACGAGTTCGTTCATTCTATATGATTGCTTTTTTATCTCTGTAAGATACTTATTTTCCTCATGCTCCATCTGGAGCATATCCGTGTTTGCCGATAAAATCGCAAGTGGTGTCTTAAGCTCATGTGATGAATCAGTTATAAATCTTTTTTGCTTTTCGAATGCGATTTTAATGGGCTCAGTAATCATTTTTGATAGGAGAAACGTAATTATAGAAAGTATAAGGATACTCGCCGCTGAAACAAAATAAGTTATTCTTCGTAAATCTGTTAACATTGCATCTTGAATTGATCTATCAACAAACGCCAGCACATCATCTTTTTTCACAAATCTATATCCTTTGAAATTTGATGATTCCTCGTCCATTTCCAAAATTGATTTGCTGATTTCTCTGATTTGCTCCTGGCTTAAATAACTGCTTTCTCCTAGAATACTAATTTCATTACTCTCACTAATTTCTACTATGATAACTTCAAGTGATTCACTGGGCCGCGGTATAGCCAAATTGCCAGAAGGTTGAATTGACTGTGAAGTTCTCACATTAATAGATTGTCTTAACATGTTGTCAACTTGGTTTTCATTTGCTTTTCTCATAACAATATTAGTAGAAATATTCGTAGCAAAAACTAACAGAACCAAAGATAGCATTGAAATAACAATAAACTTAAACCGAAGTCTGTTAATCATTTTCTTCCTCCAATGAATATCCTATACCTCTATGTGCTTTTATTATTGCAGTTGAACGAATGTGTTTCAATTTTTTCCTAATAAACGATATATAAACCTCTACTTGATTATATTCTCCATTGAAATCATAACCCCAAACACGCTCTATAATTCTTTCTTTTGAAATGATCTGTTCTTTGTTGTCAATCAGATATTCGAGTATCTGAAACTCTCGATTACTTACTTTAATTTCTCTACCTTGATGAGAAATCGTTAGTTTATCTTTATTTATTTGTAGATTCCCAAAACATTTTTCTGATTTGGTATATACCGATTTTCTCCTTAAGAGGGATCTTAAACGCGCTAAGAGTTCTCTTGTTTCAAATGGCTTAGCCAGATAGTCATCAGCACCACTATCAAGACCCATGACCGTATCATCCGTCTGAGACATTGCCGTTAGCATAAGTATAGGCGTTGAGTTTTTATTCTCTCTAAGCTTTCTAGCAACCTCATAACCACTGAGTATTGGCAGCATAACATCAAGAATTATTACATCGTACTCATACATCATGGCGTAATCATATCCATCTTGACCATCATACACAGAGTCTACTATATAATCGTTTTTCTCGAGCAATTCACTTAAAATGCTAGCAAGAGATTTTTCATCTTCGATTAATAACACTTTCATGTTAACCTCCAATTTTTCATAAAACATCTAATTATATTTTATTATATTAAATTAACCTTGAAAAAATATTGAAGCATTAAACCAGATCTATAGTAAGTATATAACTCTTAGGATGTGGAAAATACCTTAAAGTATGATAGATACTTTAAAGTGTTTCTAATACAAAAGCCACTTATCATAAAGGATAGTGGCTTTTCTCAAGACTAGCGATGAACTCATCTTAAACTGCTAATTCATTTATACGTTTCACAACTGTATTTCTAGCAATGACTAACCCAAGTATTTCAGTAATCAACATTGTAGCTAGTACCATTGACAACGTTTGTTCTGATACTAATCCATCTGTATACGCAAACGCTATGAATGTGAGTGCTATACCTGCTTGAGGCAACATGAGTTTACCCAGCAAATTCACGTCATTCTCAATGTCTTTCACTAACATGCTTCCTATTTTATATCCGATTCTACGAGACGTTATTCTTGATGCTGTGTAAGCAATAGCAGCCACTAGGATAGTATAGTTAACTAGAAGCATAATATTTAGTTTCATACCTAAATCAACCATAAAGAAAAGAATGCAGACATTAATTATTTTTTTGAATCCATGTTCCATCTGAGTAAGTTTTTGTGGCACTTGTTTTACCATCACGTTAATAAATGTTATACCAGTAACCGTTAAAGTGACTAATAAATCAATTGTTAACAATTTAGACCCTAACAATAGCAAAATAGTACATATTAAAGTGTAAATCAGTGGAGCGACTTTATCACTTGTTTTTCCTATTACAAATGACAGTGCAAAGCCTGATACAACACCATAAATCAATGAGGTTGCCATGATTACAAATGGTGTAACGATGCTGCCTGATCCTGTTATCAAATTCTTTACAATACCAAAGGTCAGTAACACTAAAACAAGATTCATGAACATGTATGGTAACAATCCTGCTTTTATTTTTTCATCTAAACCGTCCATGACTATAATAATCGAAGCTACAGAAGTGGCACATCCAATTATGCCCACTATTACAGCCTCGCTCATTGACATACCTAATATATGCATAGCACCATAAACAACTGAAAATGTGATTGTCAACTCAACAAGTGTTATTAATATTGAGCCTTTAAAGTTTGATTTCATTGCGCTTAATCTAACATCCTTTGTTAACAAAAAACCGATTGGCGCAAGAACCAATACATATATAATTTTATACAATGGAATCGACGTTAATTTATCTGGTGTTAACCACTCAATACCTAATTGTCTTCCTACCGTTCCAAGTACTATTCCTCCGATTAATATCCCCGCAATCGTAGGCACCTTAGTTACATTGGCTAGTTTGGCAAATACTCCACCTACCACAACCATTAAAGCTATAACCAATAACAATAAAACATAATCCATATACTTCCTCCTGTATATTTAAAATCAGAAATCCCGAATTAATAGATTCGGTGATTTCTGATTGAAAAGTTAGTTATAAAACAAGTTCATTAAGTCATTCTCATTCACTTAACTATTGTGTCATTTTCTATTCAAAATTGTAATCTTTAACAATCTTATTGCGATCCGTTGTTTGATCATTGAAGTATTCATAGAAAGATATTCCCATAAATCCTCCAGATATGTTGTATAGATTCTTGAACCCTAAATGTTGAAGTGCCAGTACAGCGTTGTAACTTCTAGCCCCACTTCTACAATACAGATATAGCGTCTTATCTGCAGGAATTTCTTCAATTCTGTCCCTCAGCATACTTAGAGGTATATTTACTGCACCATTTACGTGTCCCTGCTCATATTCAACTTCTTCTCTTACGTCGATTATATAAGCACCGCGTTCCACTAAACCTCTCACATCAGCTGCATGGACTTGTTCGAATGAACCATGCAGTAAGTTAGAAGCTACATATCCTGCATAGTTTGTGACATCTTTAGCCGTTCCAAATGGAGGTGCATAGCATAACTCTAAATCTCTTAGATCATCAGTAGTTGCACCTAATTTGATAGCTGTTGCAATCACGTCGATTCTCTTGTCTACATTCCCTTTACCAATTGCTTGAGCTCCCAGAACTCTTCCTGATGGCACTTCGTATATCAGCTTAAAATGAACATTTTCAGCTTCCGGCATAAGCCCAACCTTATCTCCTGGAATGATTTTAACGGTATCATACTTGATATCCATATTGTGTGCTTTAATCAAACCTTCATTCAATCCTGTTGACGCTCCATTGTAATCAAATACTTTAATAACAGATGATCCAATAAAACCTTTATTTAATACAGATTTACCGTTTATATGATCCGCTACACCTCGAGCTTGCTTTTGAGCAGGTCCCGCTAAAGCCAACTTAGTATATGATTGTGTTAAAGCATGATAAACTTGAATCGCATCACCAACAGCATAAATATTTTCATCATTCGTTCTGTAGTTTTGATCCGTCTTTATTGCGCCAGTTGTGCCTAGTTCTAGCCCAGCATTTACAGCCAAATCCGTTTCAGGCGTTACACCGATTGCCATAACAACAGCATCCGCTTCAATTTTCTTACCCGATTCCAGAATAACTGAGTTATTCTCAAAAGCACTCACTTTGTCGCCAACAATCAAGTTAACGCCATGATCATGTAGCTCTTTATGCAGAATTTGTACCATATCGTAATCAAAGGGTCTCATGATTTGAGGCATGGCTTCAATCAAGCTTACATTAAAACCTGCTTCTTTCAAATTTTCAGCGACTTCAACTCCAATGAAGCCACCGCCAATGACTGAGACATTCTTTGAGTGCATCGACTTAACAAATGAATTCAACTTGTCTATATCCACAACATTTCTAACTGAAAAAACATTCACGTTTTCAATGCCTGGAATTGGAGGAACGATTGGCTTTGCGCCCGGTGACAGGATCAACTTGTCATATGACTCTGCATACTCCTCGCCAGTCAATACGTTCTTTACTTTGATTTCTTTCTGATCTCTATCAATCGATACAACCTCATTGTTTACTCGAGCATCGATATTATACATTTTTAGAAACTTTTGCGGACACATTAGAACCAAATTTTCTGCACTTTCTACAACACCGCTTAAGTGATATGGTAAGCAGCAGTTTGAAAAGGATACATGCGGTCCTCTTTCAAACATGATGATTTGATCTTCTTCACTATGTCTTCTTAATCTAGCAGCCGCTGATGCTCCGCCTGCAACGCCTCCGACGATTACAATCTTTTTAATCATTGTTTTCCTCCATAACTCATGCCCTAAAGTGAATCCTGATTCAACTTTCGAATTGATTATATATCCCTGTTATTAAGTTGTCAATATAAAATGAATCTCGATTCATGTTTTAACTATGCAATTTGCTCGAAATACTATAAAATGAAATGTGAGAGGAGTGATCTTACATGAGTGATATTAAGGAGCCTATTCAGAAAAGAGCAATAGAAAAAAAATTGCAACTCATTGAAGCGGCTAAAATAGTTTTCAATACGATCGGCTATCACGATACGCATATTAAAGACATAACACACGAGGCTGGTATTTCTGTAGGTCTATTCTATAAATATTTCGAAGACAAAAATGATATTTATATAAAAGTATTGAATATACTCTATGATAAAGAAATGGAAATCGCTGTAGATTTTAAATACCAAATTGTTCATGAGAAGGACAAAAGAGAGGTCATTCGATGCTATCTTGAAAACAGGCTTAAAATGACTGCTTACAAGAATATAGCTGAAGAATTCCATGTTCTATCTGAGAAATATGAGCTTATTAAAAACATAAAATCCAATTATAAGGAAACATACCTGAGTATCTTTAATGATATCCTGTCTGAGTTATGGGAGAATCCAACCGAAGCGTCCCTAGAAGTTGCAACTAGGCTAATCCGGAGTACAATGAATAGTAATGTTTTTGAGATGGATAGTATTAAAAACGAAGACTTAAGAAATGAATATATAGATCGCTTAACTGATATACTGTACAACATAATTGTTTTAAATTGTTGATGAATTCTAAGAATCAAAAATGCCCTATACGTCTCAACGTATTAGGGCATTTTTGCATTAAAGTTGAATATAAATTCAACATTATAATCTCATTGAATGATAATTTAATTTCACAATTAACCTATTTCCATTCTACTTTCGCTTTTCTTCTTGGTACTGTTCTATGATACTTAACATCTGGATAGCCTAATGCCAAACACGCAACTATTTTTTCCTTTCTGCTTAAACCAAGTTTTGCTTTAATTGCTCTACTCTTATTTGCTATAGCAGTAAATATTCCTACATGCAATCCACCTAATCCAAGTGTTCTTGACATGAGTTCCATACTCCTAGTTGCTAATCCAGCATCGAGATCGTGCTCAGATACTATAAGTATTAAGGCCTTTGCATCCTTAAATAAGAAGCTTCTTTCAAACTTGAACTTATCCAAGTTGTATTTTAACTTGATAACCTTTCCAATAATTCTAAAAATCTTTTGAAAATTTAGAAGTTTTGGTAGTACTAGATCTTCTAATTGTTCAATCTGATCTTGTATTACAATGTATCTTATTTCTTGTCTATTTGTTGCAGTGGAAGAATAGCGACCTGCTTCAATTACTTTTTCTATAATTGAGTCGTCTATTTCATCTGTTTTAAATTTTCGTATTGTTCTAAGCGATTTGTAAAAGTCCATTAGTTGCTCAGGATCAATGGCATCTGACAGATCTTCATAAGGCTTAATCTCATTCTTGTCGAGATCTCTGATTTCTACAGCTTCTTGTGGACAAATCGCTACACAATGCCCGCATTTTATACATTCCTCAGAAAGTACAACAGCCTTTTTTTCTTTTAATGTTAATACATTACTTGGACAATCCGATATGCAAAGTCCACATCCTACACATGATTCTCCATGAATTATTATTTGCTCTTCCACTACGAATTCTCCTTCTTAGTTAAAGTCATATTTGCAATGTAGTCACACTTTCCTTGGTTTAAACATTTAAACTAACGAACTAAGTATAACAGATTCTTATTTTCTGTCAGCATTGAGAAAGAAATTCAAGACCAATGAATTTGAAATTTGTGTACAACACTAATTAGTTCCTTAAAGCAAAAACTCCCTAATAGTATGTTCCGTCACGATCTAAAAAACTACTTTCATGGAATTTCCCTTAGCTACAGACAAACTCTCAAGAGCATGATTCAATTAATGACTCAAATATTTGTCTGCTTTCTTGCCTAGTTTCAGTATAACTCTCCTTGCCAATTCTTGTATAGCATACACCCTGATCTAGCAAGTGTTCACTGAAGTAATTCAACGTTTCTTCCAAACTTTGTTCCCTGACACTTCCTGTAATAAGAGATTTGATTATTTCAAAGTACTTACCACCGAAATTATGCTCCCAGTATAAGAGCTTCACTATTAATTTCTTCGCTAACTTCTTGAATGAGGAATTTAAGTGTTTTCAGAATAAGGCTGAACAAAACTTATTACTCTATTATTCATAAATAACTCCTAAATTAAGAACTAAATTTCTATACCATAAAACCACTTCAGTAGATTCTCATATTCAGGTGGATTTCTTTCAATCATTTCATTAACTAGAATACTCGTATCATACTCAACCGCTCTCTGATTAATTTCTATTTCTTCATTCTCAAAACATACAATGACATAGGATGCAAGTTGATTAGTTGAACAACCAACAGAGCCAGTATTTATATAATACTGATCGAATTCTTTATCATAAATACAACATGAGACATGATGATGTCCGAAAACTACAATGTTAAAATCATATGGTACAAAAAGTTTCCTAAACGCTTCCACATTCTGATCTTTTGGAATGCTACTAAACTTTGGCTGATTACCCTCAGTCATTACACTTGGATAATGAAGATACAAAACTTGATTGCCTTCAATTTGCCTTAAGTTATATAAAGGAAACTCCATAATATATTTTTTATACTTATTTCCCAATGTTGAATGAACCCACTTTTGATGTTCGCGTTCACCCTCA
>Ga0070724_10000821_pt1 | contig 20264 bp, 13 predicted proteins | sample tdDd001_FD_67278 | JGI IMG/M metagenome (GOLD analysis project Ga0070724, IMG submission 67278) | Marine sediment microbial communities from the Atlantic coast under amendment with organic carbon and nitrate - tdDd00.1 | ecosystem: Environmental > Aquatic > Marine > Coastal > Sediment | place... | reverse complement strand
TATAAATGAAATTTCGAGGAGGAAACATATAATGGCATTCGATAGAGCAGCATTCATCACTGAATTAGAAGCGATGACTGTATTAGAGTTAAAAGAGTTAGTAGAGTCACTTGAGGATCATTTTGGAGTAACTGCAGCAGCACCTGTAGCAGTAGCAGGAGGAGCAGGAGAAGCAGCAGCAGAGCAGACTGAATTCGACGTAGTTCTTGTAACTGCAGGACCTAAGAAAATCGCAGTAATCAAAGAAGTTAGAGGAATTACTGGATTAGGTCTTAAGGAAGCTAAGACACTTGTAGAAGCTGGTGGAGCAATCAAAGAGGCAGTATCTAAAGAAGAGGCAGCTGAAGTTGCAGCTAAGTTAGAAGAAGCTGGAGCAACTGTAGAAGTTAAGTAATTAACTCTCTATACTACATAAGATTCTACTAAAATTTAAAAAAAATAGGCACTCTCAAGGGAGTGCCTTTTTACTCATTTTTTTAAATTCAGAAAAATTCTAGAAGGAAAATGATGAAAATAATGAAAAGAGAGTTGATATCTAGTTTTTTTAAATAGAATTAGTGATTTTGGATATTCGTTGAAAAAAATTAGATATCAACCATTTAAGAATTAAACAAGGGGTGTGAAGTAATGGGGAAACTTATTAAAAGACTGAGTTTCGGAAGGATAAATGAGAGAGGATCAATGCCTCATTTCTTAGAATTCCAACTGAATTCCTACGAAGATTTCCTACAAGCCAAGAAATCGCCTTATTCCAGAGAGGATAAAGGTCTAGAAGGGGCTTTTAGAGAAATTTTCCCTATCGAGTCTTCGAACGGAGACATAAGACTTGAATACCTAGCGTATGAGTTGCATGAAGCGGAAGGTCCGTTGCGTGATCAGCTTGAGTGTAAGAAAAGAGGAAAAACTTACTCATCTTCGTTAAAGGTAAGATTAAGACTTACTAACAAAAAAAGCGGAAACGAGATTCAAGAATCACTAGTTTACTTTGGTGAACTACCAATGATGACTGAATCAGGTACATTTATCATCAACGGTGCAGAAAGAGTAGTTGTATCTCAGCTACACAGATCACCAGGTGTGTCATTTAACAAGGAAGTTAATATCCAGACAGGAAAAGATCTTTTCTCAGGAAAAATCATTCCATACAAGGGTACTTGGCTAGAATTTGAAAGTGATAAGAATGATCTACTAAGTGTAAAGATAGACAGAAAGAAGAAGGTTCTTGCAACTGTATTCTTAAAAGCTATCGACTTCTTTGAAACTAACAGAGAGATCATCGAAGATTTCCTAGAAGTAAAAGAAGCAGATTTAACTAAGTACTATAATAAGTATGATAACAGAGAAGACCTAGTAAGTGTTATAAGAACAAAACTAGAGGGAAGCTTTGTTAAAGAAGATATCTTTGATGAAGATACAGGAGAGATCCTGGCTGAATCGGAAGCTATCATAGATGAGGCTCTAATTGAAAGCATCATCGACATGAAATTAGAAAAGCTTGTATACTGGGAAGTAAAGCCGGAAGATAAACTTCTAGCTAATACAATCCTAAATGATACTACTGAAAATAAGGATGAGGCAGTAACTGAGGTATTTAAAAAGCTTAGACCAGGTGACCTGGTAACAGTTGACTCAGCTAGATCACTAGTTAGACAAATGTTCTTTAACCCACAGAGATATGACCTTGCTCCAGTAGGTAGATACAAGATGAATAAGAGATTAAAATTAGACCTTCCAGAGGAAGAATCAGTTTTAACTAAGGATGATCTTGTGGCAACTATGAGTTATGTATTAGGACTTCATAATGCTGACGGACATATAGACGATATCGATAACCTTTCAAACAGAAGAGTAAGAGGAGTAGGAGAACTACTTCTAATGCAGATCAGATCTGGACTTGCTAAGATGGGTAAGATGGTAAAAGAGAAGATGACTGTACAAGATGCAGTAACTCTTACATCTCAATCTGTACTTAACACTAGACCACTGAATGCATTAATTCTTGACTTCTTTGGATCAGGTCAGCTTTCTCAGTTTATGGACCAGTCAAACCCACTAGCGGAACTTACTCATAAGAGAAGAATATCTGCACTGGGACCTGGTGGACTTTCAAGAGAAAGAGCCGGATTCGAGGTTAGAGACGTACACGATTCACACTACGGTAGAATCTGTCCAATAGAAACTCCAGAGGGACCAAACATCGGTCTTATCGGATCACTTGCAATATATGCAAAAGTAAATAAGTATGGATTCATTGAGACTCCATATGTAAAAGTAAATAATGGTGTAGCAGATCTTAATGATGTGCATTACCTTGCAGCTGACGAAGAGGAAGGACTATTCATTGCCCAGGCCGATACGGAAGTAGCAGAAAATGGAAACCTAGTTGGAGAAGTTGTATGTAGATATGGTCATGAGATCGTTCACATAGCAGGGGAAAAGGTTGATTACCTAGACGTATCACCTAAGCAGGTTGTATCTGTATCAGCAGGTCTAATACCATTCCTAGAGCACGATGACGCCAACAGAGCCCTAATGGGATCAAACATGCAGAGACAGGCAGTACCACTACTTAGAGCAGAAGCACCGTATATCGGAACTGGTCTTGAGAGAAAGGTTGCTGTAGATACTGGAGCAGTTCCTGTATCAACTGTAGAAGGAAAGATCACAGCTGTAGATGCCAGATCGATAACTTTAGAAGATACTGAAGGAAAAGAGCAGACTCTTAAACTTCTTAACTTTGAAAGATCGAACCAGGCAATGTGTCTACATCAAAAACCACTAGTTGACCTAGGACAAGAAATCAAGCCAGGAACTATCCTTGCTGACGGACCTGCAACTAAAGGTGGAGATCTTGCACTTGGAAGAAATATCCTTATGGCATTCATGCCTTGGGAAGGATATAACTTTGAGGATGCGATCCTAATCTCTGACAGATTAAGAAAAGATGATGTATTTACATCTATCCATATAGAAGAGTATGAAACTGAAGCTAGATCTACAAAGCTTGGAGATGAAGAGATTACAAGAGAGATTCCTAATGTATCTGAAGAGGCACTTAGAAATCTTGATGAAAGTGGAATTATCAGAATCGGAGCAGAAGTAGGACCTGGTGATATCTTAGTAGGTAAGACAACTCCTAAGGGAGAAACTGAACCACCTGCAGAAGAGAAACTTCTAAGAGCAATCTTTGGTGAGAAGGCAAGAGACGTAAGAGATACATCTCTTAAGATGCCACACGGAGCTAAAGGTACTGTTGTAGATATTCTTGAGCTTTCTAGAGAAAACGGTGACGAACTTAAGGCTGGAGTAAACAGGTCTATAAGAATATTCATCGCAGAGAAAAGAAAGATCACTGTTGGAGATAAGATGTCAGGAAGACACGGAAACAAAGGTGTTGTTTCTAGAGTATTACCTTCAGAAGATATGCCATTCCTGGAAGATGGAACTCACTTAGATGTTGTAATCAACCCACTAGGAGTACCATCACGTATGAACATCGGTCAGGTACTAGAGGTTCACTTATCATTAGCACTAGGAAACTTACAGCTTCCTGAAGGACTAAAAGATCAGATAGCTACTATGACTCAGGATGAAATGAAGAAAAACCTTGTTAATACAGGTTTCTCAAATATAATAGATAGCGGAACTCACATTGCTACTCCAGTATTTAATGGAGGAAAAGAAGGGGACGTTAAAGATTACCTAGAACTAGCTGGATTCAGCAGAACTGGTAAAGTAACTTTATTTGATGGTAGAACAGGAGATAAGTTTGACAATCCTGTAACAGTTGGACGTATGTATATGCTAAAACTTCACCACCTTGTAGAGGATAAGATGCACGCAAGAGCAATCGGACCATACTCACTAGTAACTCAGCAGCCACTGGGAGGAAAAGCTCAGTTTGGTGGACAGAGACTAGGAGAGATGGAAGTATGGGCTCTGGAAGCTTATGGAGCATCAAACATTCTTCAGGAAATGTTAACTGTTAAATCAGATGACGTTAACGGAAGAACTAAGACTTATGAGGCGATCGTTAAAGGTGAAGAAATGCCTGAGCCGGATCTACCTGAATCATTTAAGGTACTACTAAAAGAATTCCAGGCACTATCGCTTGATGTAGAATTATTTGATACAGAAGGAAATCTTATAAATGTCAATGAAGAGCTAAATAAAGAAGAGACAATAACAGAGTTTTCTTTAGCAGATCTTAAAAATTAGTGTTGTGGGCGCAGGTGCGCCCACGACTCTTTGCGTATAATAGATGCTTTGACGCAAATAAGGAGGCTTTGCACTTAATATGGGAATTAAAAACTTTAAAAAAATCAAAATAAAATTAGCTTCGCCAGATAAGATACAGGACTGGTCATTTGGAGAAATTACAAAACCAGAAACTATAAACTATAGAACGCTAAACCCTGAGATGGACGGATTATTCTGTGAAAGAATATTCGGACCAACTAAGGACTGGGAATGTGCTTGTGGTAAATACAAGAGAATGAGATACAAGGGTCTTGTATGTGAGAAATGTGGAGTAGAAGTAACGAGAGCTAAAGTTAGAAGAGAAAGAATGGGACACATTGGTCTAGCAGCACCAGTATCTCATATCTGGTACTCAAAAGGTACTCCTAACAAGATGTCTCTAATCCTTGGGATTTCTCCAAAGGAATTAGAATCAGTACTTTACTTTGCAAGATATATTGTAACTGAACCAGGAGATACTAACCTTAAAGAAGGTAAGATCTTAACTGAAAGAGAGTACAAGCTTTACAGACAGCAGCACGGAAGAACGTTTAACGCTCAGATGGGTGCAGAAGCTATCTTAAAGTTATTATCTATAATAAACCTTGAAGAATTGCAGGCCGAGCTTGAAAAAGAGCTTGAAGATGTAACTTCAGCACAAAAAAGAAAAAAACTGGTAAAGAGACTTAAAATAGTAAGAGACTTTATCGCTTCTGGAAATAAGCCTGAGTGGATGATACTAGGAAATGTTCCTGTAATTCCTGCAGACTTAAGACCAATGGTTCAGTTAGACGGAGGAAGATTTGCTACTTCTGACCTGAATGACCTATACAGAAGAGTAATAAACAGAAATAACAGACTTAAGAAACTACTTGAAATAAAGGCACCTGAAATCGTAGTTAAGAACGAGAAGAGAATGCTGCAGGAAGCTGTAGATGCACTTATCGACAACGGTAGAAGAGGAAAGCCAGTAGTAGCTCAGAACAACAGAGAGCTTAAGTCACTATCTGACATGCTTAAAGGTAAGCAGGGAAGATTCAGACAGAACCTACTTGGAAAAAGAGTAGACTACTCTGCAAGATCGGTAATCGTAGTAGGACCATCTCTTAAGATGACTCAGTGTGGTATCCCTAAAAAGATGGCCCTTGAGCTATACAAGCCTTTCATTATGAGAGAGTTAGTACAAAGAGAGTTAGCATCTAACATCAAAACAGCTAAAAAGCTTGTTGAAGAAGCAGATGATAAGGTATGGGATGTAATCGAGGATGTAATCCAGGATCACCCGGTACTACTAAACAGAGCCCCAACACTACACAGACTATCTATCCAGGCATTCCAGCCTGTACTTATAGAAGGTAAAGCAATAAGACTTCACCCTCTAGTATGTGCAGCCTTTAACGCCGATTTCGATGGAGACCAGATGGCAGTTCACTTAATGCTTTCACCAGAGGCAATCATGGAAGCAAAGCTTCTAATGCTTGCACCAAACAATATCATTCACCCTGCAAACGGTGAGCCAATTGCTGTACCATCTCAGGATATGGTAATGGGATGTTACTACATGACAGAGAGTAAGGCGGGAGCTCCTGGAGAAGGTCTAATCTTCTCTAACAAGGAACAAGCTCTAACTGCTTATGATTGTGGTCAGGTAGAAACACATGCAATTGTAAAGGTAAGAATAGATGAAGAATTAGTTGAAACTACTCCAGGAAGAGTTCTTTTCAATGAGATGCTTCCTAAGGAAAACAGAATGTACAATGTAACTTTCGGTAAGGGAGCTCTTAAGAAACTTATCAGTGAGTTATATGAGATGCATGGATTCGCTATGACATCAGATCTTATCAATGAGATTAAGAACTTTGGTTACCACTATGCAACATTTGCAGGGGTAACTGTAGGAATAGAAGATCTAGAAGTACCAGCTGCAAAGAAAGATATCCTAGCTAAAGCTGATGATGACGTAGCTCAAATCGAACAGGATTATAGAGACGGTAAGATCATCAACGAGGAAAGATATAAGAAAACTGTAGCAGTATGGTCTAACGCAACAAATGACGTTACTGACGCAATGATGAATAACCTAGATAAGTTCAACCCAGTATATATGATGGCGAACTCAGGAGCAAGAGGATCTATCGCACAGATGAGACAGCTTGGAGCTATGAGAGGACTAATGGCAGATACAACTGGTAGAATCATCGAAGTACCAATCAAAGCAAACTTCAGAGAGGGACTAACAGTATTAGAGTTCTTCATGTCGTCACACGGAGCAAGAAAAGGACTAGCAGATACGGCACTAAGAACTGCCGATTCAGGTTACCTAACAAGAAGACTGGTTGATATCTCTCACGAGGTTATCGTAAACTCAGACGATTGTGGTACTGATGAGGGAATCGAAGTTGCAGAACTAGTATCTGAAGGATCTGTAATTGAAAAGCTAGAAGAGAGAATTACTGGAAGAGTTCTTCTTGAAGATCTTGTACACGAAGGTGAGCTAATCTCTCCTAAGAATGTTCTTCTAGATAAAGAAACAGTAGCTAGAATTAATGAGCTTGAAATAAAGAAAATAACTATAAGATCACCACTTACTTGTAAGCTAGAAAAAGGTGTATGTAGAAAATGTTACGGTAAAGATCTGTCTAACCATAAAGATATTCTTATTGGAGAAGCAGTTGGAGTTATCGCAGCACAGTCTATCGGAGAACCTGGAACACAGCTTACAATGAGAACTTTCCATACGGGAGGAGTGGCATCTACATCGACAGCAGCGAACTCAATCAAAGCTGAAAATGGTGGAATGATCGCATTTAAAGATGTTAAGATTCTTGATAACGAAGCTACAGGAGAGAAAATCATAGTATCTCAGTCAGCTAAGTTAATCATAGGAAACTATGACTATGAGATCGCATCAGGATCTATACTTAAGGTAGAGGAAGGTCAGATTGTAGAAGCAGGAGAGACTCTTGTAACTTTCGATCCATACCATATCCCTATCATTGCAGACCTTGATGGTAAAATCGAGTACAGAGAGCTTTATATCAAAGAACTTCATGATGAAAAGTTTGATGTTAACGAGTACCTGGCAATTAAGCCGGTGGAATCTGGAGACATCAACCCAAGAATCGTATTATTCAACGATGAAGGGGAAAATATCGGAACTTACAACATACCATACGGAGCATACCTAATGGTACAAGAAGGGGAAGAAGTTAAAAAAGGACAAACTATAGCTAAGATCATCCCAGAAGGATCTGGTACAAAGGATATCACTGGAGGTCTTCCAAGAGTTCAGGAGCTATTCGAAGCTAGAAACCCTAAAGGAAAAGCTATGCTTTCTGAAATAGATGGTAAAGTAGAAGTAACTAACAAGAAGAAGAAAGGTATGAGAGTAATCTATATCAGATCTACAACAGATTCTGAAGATTTCAAGGAATACCTAGCACCAGTTGGAGAACACCTAATCGTAACTGACGGAATGCTTGTAAAAGCAGGAGATAAGATTACAGACGGTGCTATATCTCCACATGACGTTCTTGCGATCAAAGGACTAGTTGCAGCAGAGCAGTTTATACTAGAATCTGTACAGCAGGTATATAGAGACCAGGGAGTTACAGTTAACGATAAGCATATAGAGATTATCGTTAAGCAGATGTTTAAGAAAGTAAGAGTTACTGAATCTGGTGCTTCATTACTTCTTGAAGATGAAGTAGTAGAGAAGATCGTAGTGGATATTGAAAATGCAGAGTTAAGAAAAGCAGGAAAGGCTGAAATTCAGTATGTACCAGTTATTCAGGGTATTACTAAGGCCGCAGTTAATACTGGAAGCTTTATCTCAGCGGCATCATTCCAGGAAACTACAAAGGTTCTTTCTAATGCAGCAATTGAAGGTAAGGTAGACTACCTAGAAGGACTTAAGGAAAATGTAATCATCGGTAAGAAGATACCAGCAGGTACTGGATTTATCGACTATAAACACCTTACTCCTATAAAGAAAGAAGACTAATAAAAAAAATAGGCGGCGATTGTCGCCTATTTTCATATACTAACTTGAAAGTTCCAGGGGGATTACAATGAGAAGTATGACGGGTTATTCTAAACATATCTTTGAAGATGAAAACTTTAGAATTAAAATTGAACTGAAAAGTGTAAACAATAAAAACTTAAATCTTAAGGTAAAGATTCCTTATATATTAAATTTTTTAGAAAACAAGATAAAAGCTGAATTTTCTAAAAGGGTATCCAGAGGTTCTGTGGATCTGAGAATAGATTTTGAGGATAAGCAGGAACAGGAAAACCTTTTCGAATACAATAAAAATATAGCAGTTTCTTATATGCAGGTATTAAACAGCCTGGAGGATGATCTGGGAGAAAGATTCAGCAATAAGATGGATATACTGCTGAAACAGCCAAATGTTATCAAGAAAAATGAAACTGAGGTAGATGAAAAAGCCTATGCAAAATTAGTGCTTGAAAATATTCAGACCTGTGTAGATTCCTTTATTGTAATGAAGGAGGAGGAGGGGGCAAGACTTAGAACTTACTTCCTTGAAAGGATGGATGTTATCAGAAAAAATGTAGTAGAGATAGATGCTAACAGAGGAAGGGTAGTAGAGGAATATAAAACAAATCTACTGGAAAAGCTTTCAAAGTTAAGTGAAAAGATCGACTACAGTGAAGCTGATATACTGAGAGAAATTCTTTTATTCACAGATAAATCAGATATATCTGAAGAAGTTTCAAGACTTCAAAGTCACCTAGAGCAGTTTAATCTTGAGATAGAAAAGAATGAAGATAGCTGTGGAAAGAAGTTAGACTTTATACTTCAGGAGATATTCAGAGAATTAAATACAAGTGGGGTAAAGTGTAACCTTTATGATATATCAAAACTTGTTGTAGAATGTAAGAATGAAGTGGAAAAAATAAGAGAACAGCTATTAAATATAGAATAGGAGAACTGTATGAAACCAATCAATATTGGATTTGGAAATATGGTTGTAGACGCAAGAATAGTAGGGATAATAGCACCTGATTCAGCTCCAAGCAGGAGACTGAAGGAGGAAGCAAGGGCACAGAGTAAGCTAATCGATGCAACTTTTGGAAGAAAAACAAGAGCTCTCATAATAACTGATTCTGACCATATAATTATGTCGGCAATCAACCCAGAAACTATCGCGTCCAGAATAGAAAAAGGAGAGTAAGATGGCAAAGGGAAATTTATTTGTTGTTTCAGGTCCCAGTGGAGCAGGAAAATCAACAGTATGTAAGAAAGTAAGAAGGATGCTTGGAATTAACCTTGCTACTTCTGCAACAACAAGATCACCCAGAAACGGAGAAGTTAATGGTAGAGAATACCACTTTCTTTCTATGGAAGAATTTAAAAGTAAGATAGAAAATAAAGAATTCTTGGAGCATGCAAATGTCCATGGAAACTACTACGGAACTTTAAAGAGTGAAGTAGAAAGCAGACTGGAAAAGGGTGAGAACATAATCTTAGAGATCGATGTTCAGGGAGGAGTACAGGTAAGAGATGTATATCCTGAAGTAAACCTTGTATTTTTCAAAACTCCTACAAAGGCTGAATTAGAAAAGAGACTTAGAGGAAGAGGAACTGAAAGTGAAGAAACAGTTCAGCTGAGACTGACTAACTCTCTGAAGGAATACGACTTTGAAGATCAGTATGATAAGGTAGTAATCAATCGTACTGTAGAGCAGGCTTGTGAAGATCTGATAAAGATAATAGAGAGTCATAACTAGAGTTTTAAGAAAATTATAAAATATGGTAGAATAGATATAGTATGAAACAGGAGGATATAGTATGAAAAAAGAAGTATCATTTGATGAAGCACTACAAAAAATACCTAATAAATATGTACTTACAACAGTAGCGGGAAAGAGAGCAAGAGACCTTGATAACGGTGCTGAACTGCTGGTAAAAAGCTATAAGAAGGACACTATAATCAAGAAAGCATTAAGAGAGATCTACTACGATAAAATTACATATGTTGACCAGCCAGAAACTGAGGCTAAGTAGTCATGAAGAAAGGATTATTAATTATACTAATAATCCTTTCTCTTTTTGGATGCGGAAATAAGGAAGCCCAAAGAGTGGAAAGGGAAAAGTTTTTATTCGGTACCTATATAAAGGTAATAGTATATGATACAGACGTAAAGCTGGCTGAAAAATCAATAGATGCTGCTTTTGCAGAGATAGCAAGAGTGGATGAAAAGCTAAACAGCAAGCATAAGGGAAGTATCATAGATCAGATAAATAATAGTGAAAATAAGAAAATTAAAATAGATGAAGAGACGAAATATATTTTGGATGAGGTAGAGAGGGTATATGATCTCTCAGATAAAGGTTTTGATATAACTATCTCTCCATTGATGGATGCATGGGGATTTAGTGAAGGGGGAAATGAAAGGGTGCCTTCCTCTGAAGAGATAAAGGAAGCTCTGTCTAAGGTAGATTACTCCAAGGTAGACACTGAGGGGGGATATCTCACATATAACAGTCCGGTAAAGGAGATCGATACAGGTGCCTTCCTAAAGGGATACGCCATATCAAAAGCTAAACTCCTTATGGAAGACATGGGAATAACCAGCGCATTTATAACTTCTATCTCCAGTATAGAAACTATCGGAACAAAACCTGATGGTAAAAAGTGGAGAATAGGAATCCAGGATCCTGCTGATCCAAGGGAAATAATGGAGATAGTAAATTTAGATGACAGAGCTATGGGAGTATCCGGAGACTATCAGACCTTTGTGGAAATAGATGGAGCAAAGTACCACCACATACTCAGCTCTAAAACAGGCTACCCTATAAGAGAGAAAAAAATGGTAGTAGTCTTGTGTGAAGACGGGTATACAGGAGATCTCTACTCCACAGCGTTCTTCTCCATGGATACAGAAGAGGTTATCAAATACGTAGAAAGTAAGGATGAATTGGATGTTCTGATAGTGGAAGGAAATTCTGAAATAGTTACATCTAACGGTTTCAGTACATTCATCAATAAATAATTAAAAAATTCTCTTGAAATAAAAGCTTTAATATAATATACTAGAGAGGGCAAATTATAAAACATTGGTAAAGGGGGACAAAATGGAACAACTTATTTATCTAGGAGCTATTTCGGGTATAATAGCACTAGCAGCATCGTTTTTCTACTCGAAGAAAGTAGATACTTATGAAATCAATATCGAAAAGGTGGCGGAAATTACCGAAGCGATAAGAGAGGGTGCAATGGCATTCTTAATGGCTGAATACAAGGTATTAGTATGGTTTGTAGGAGGAGTTGCAGCACTTTTAGGAATATTCTTATCACCAGGGGTAGCGGTTACTTTTGTGCTGGGAGCGATAACATCAGCAGTAGCAGGAAACGTAGGAATGAGAATAGCAACTAAGGCCAATGGTAGAACAACTATTGCAGCTAAAGAAGGAGGGCTTTCAAAGGCTCTGGATGTAGCATTTGCCGGTGGAGCAGTAATGGGACTAGCTGTAGTTGGACTAGGTCTAATCGGTGTATCGATATTAACACTGGTATTTAACTGGAATATGGAAGTAATCACAGGATTTGGAATGGGAGCATCATCTATCGCACTATTTGCAAGAGTAGGTGGAGGAATCTACACTAAAGCTGCCGATGTAGGAGCTGACCTTGTAGGTAAGGTAGAAGCAGGAATCCCTGAGGATGATCCGAGAAACCCAGCAACTATCGCCGATAATGTAGGGGATAACGTAGGGGACGTAGCAGGAATGGGAGCTGACTTATTTGAGTCATATGTAGGTTCTATCATCGCTACAATGTCACTAGGAGCAGCAGCAGTAGCAACAGTAGGTCAGGAAATGTCAATGAAGATGATGATTGCACCGATTCTTATTGCAGCAGCAGGAATCATAGCATCAATTATCGCAACTGTAACAGTAAAAACTGAAAACCCAGATGAGGTTTATCATAAATTAGAAAACGGAACTAGAATTGCAGGAGTACTAGCTCTAATCGCATCATTTGGAATTGTAAAGTTCCTAGGATTAGAGATGGGTGTATTCTATGCAATCGTAGCAGGACTAGTAGCAGGACTGGTAATAGCTCACTTTACAGGATTATATACTGATACTGGAAGAAAAGCAGTAAACAGAATCTCTGACGCAGCGGCAACTGGTGGAGCAACAGCTATCATCGAAGGGCTTGCTGTGGGAATGGAGTCAACTGTAGCACCTATCTTAGTTATTTCAGCAGCTATCATGGTAGCATTTAAATGTGCCGGGGTATATGGTATCGCAATCGCAGCAGTAGGTATGCTGGCTACAGCAGGTATGGTAGTAGCAGTAGACGCTTATGGACCAGTAGCAGATAATGCAGGTGGAATAGCTGAGATGTGTGAATTACCAGCAGAAGTAAGAGAGTGTACAGATAAGCTAGATGCAGTAGGTAACTCTACAGCAGCAGTAGGAAAAGGATTCGCTATCGGATCAGCAGCACTTACAGCACTATCACTATTTGTAGCATACAAGGAAGCTGTACAGGTAAGAACCGGAGAAGCTCTAGTAATCGATGTAACTAACCCTGAAGTAATAGCAGGATTGTTCATCGGTGGTATGCTTACATTCCTATTCTCAGCTCTTACAATGACAGCAGTAGGTAAAGCAGCTATGGAGATGGTTGAAGAGGTTAGAAGACAGTTCAGAGAGATTCCTGGAATCATGGAAGGAACAGGAAAACCTGATCACAAAAGATGTATAGAGATCTCTACTAAGTCATCTCTAAGAGAGATGGTACTACCTGGAGTCTTAGCAGTCTTAGCACCAGTTATCGTAGGAATGTGGTCTGTACAAGCTCTAGGAGGACTACTAGCAGGAGCACTTGTATGTGGTATCCTTATGGCTATCATGATGGCTAACGCAGGTGGAGCTTGGGATAATGCTAAAAAGCAGATTGAAAGTGGATACAAGGGAGACGGAAAAGGCTCTGACAGACATAAGGCAGCAGTTGTTGGAGATACAGTTGGGGATCCGTTTAAGGATACTTCAGGACCATCACTAAACATACTTATCAAGCTAATGTCTATCGTTTCATTAGTACTAGTACCACTATTTGTATAATATAAAGTTAAGTTAAAATAAAAAAGTGCTGAGCCCCGGCTTGGCACTTTTTTATTTATCAAAAAATACAAAATATTAAATTTTTTTCAAAAATAAAAAAGGCTCCTATATGAGCAGAGAATTCATAAAGCTATCAAAGTTAAATGAGAACTATTGATTATGAATTGATTAAGTAGTATCATACTAGTATACAAAAAGTATTTAAATACTGATATAATGAACATTTTCAAATGGTTGTAATTTCAATTATAATGAAATAAAATAATGAAGATTTAGATTAAATCTTTATTAAAGCAGTAAGAAGTATTGATAATTCTATAAAAATGTACTATACTATAAAATGGTGGTTTTATCTTAAAAAATAAAAAAATTACAGTATTTTGAGTAATATTAAGTTCGGGGAAGTGTAAAATATGAAATATAGTCCTGGTGACATTGAAAAGTTAAAAAGTGAATTGAATATAGTTGAAGTAGTAGGAGAATATGTTGAACTGAAAAGATCAGGAGCTAACTTCAAAGGACTTTGCCCTTTTCATAAGGATAATAATCCATCTTTTATAGTAAGTCCCAGTAAAAATATCTGTAAGTGTTTTGTTTGTGGTGCCGGTGGGGATCCTTTAAAGTTCTACACAGAGTATAACAAGCTGACTTTTCCTCATGGGATAAAGGAACTGAGTGAAAAGTATAAGCTGGGAATCGTACCTGTAAGCGGATTTGGATTATCTGAAGACGTGAATAAAAAGTATCAGAATATAGCAGTGGATGCTATGGCCTACTTTTCTGAAAAAATATTTTCAAATGACGGAAGAGAAGCACTGGAGTACCTTGGAAAAAGACAGTTTAAGCCAGATTTTATAGGTGAAAACAACATAGGATTTGCGCCTAAGGGGTGGAATAATCTTTCGGATTATCTTCTGGCTAAGGGGCATGACATAAAAGATATAGTAACTACAGGTCTGGTTAAAGAGGGAGAAAAAGGTCATTATGATGCATTTCGTAACAGAGTAATGTTTCCTATATATTCTCCGGCAGGAAATGTAATCGCTTTCGGTGGAAGAACTCTTGAAGATAAGAAGGAGATCCCTAAATATATCAACTCACCAGAAAGTCCAATATTTCATAAGGGAAGAAACCTTTATGGGATAAAGGAAAGAGGAAGTGTAATAAGAAGAAAAGCTTACTCTATATTGATGGAAGGCTATATGGATGTACTTTCAGCACACGCCTTTGGATTTGATGTAGCAGTGGCATCTCTTGGGACAGCTTTTACCGATGAACAGGCAAAACTTTTAAAAAGATATACATCAAATGTTATTATAGCATTTGATATGGATAATGCAGGGCGGAGTGCAGCTGAAAAAACCGGAATAATCCTTAAGGGACACGGTTTTAATATAAGGGTACTGGAACTAAAAAATGCCAAGGATCCCGATGAATTTTTAAAGAAATATGGAAAACAGGAATTTTTAAAACATGTAAAGGGGTCAAAGGAGATATTTGACTATTTATATGAATTTTACGTCAAAGAGTATGACCTTTCTAACCTTATGGCAAAACAGAACTTTATAAACAGATTTAAAGAATTCTTCAGGTATGTGGAAACGGACCTGGAAAAAACTCTTTATATCGATAGACTTTCTAAGTCACTGGAAGTGGAAAAGGGACTACTAAAAGATATATTGATAACGGATAATAAAAAGCAGATTGTTGAGAAGAAAAGATTTGAAGAGGTACCTGCAAGAAAGAAAAAGGAAATTGATAAACTGGAACTTCTGACACTACAGATAGTGCTGTATAAGCCATCTCTTATGAAATATTTTAAGGAAAGAAAAATAAATGACAGCCTGGTTTTCAAAATATTTCAATTTTTAAGTGAAGGAACTTTTGATCCTAACTTGAAAAGAGATGTGATAAAGGAAGTACTTTCTAGTGATGAATTTGAAGAAGATGATAAGACCAGAATATTTGGAATAGGAACAGATTCTATGGAATACTCCAACGATTTAAGGTTAGAGCAGGATTTTTTAGAAGCTCTAAGAGGCTGGTTGAGAAGAGAGAGTAAAGAGTTGTTTGAGAAATGTAAGATAAATAACAAGATACTGGAAATGTTACAAGTAAAAAAAATTCAGGAAAAGCTCAAGGGAGAATCCGTGAGTTTGGGTGAGATAGAGATATTGTATGATGAACTTAAAAAATTAACCTTTTAGGGGATAGAGGAGGCACATAGAGTTATGAAGGAATTTATAAAAAACGATAAGGCTCGTGCACTTATTAGAAAAGCAATTGAAAAGAAAATTATGACATTTGAAGAAGTCAATGAGTCTCTTCAGGATGATTTTCCTGTTGAAAAAATTGAATTTCTTATCAATGGAATGCTCGAGCAGGGAATAAAAATTGTAAAATCAAAGGACCTGGCTAAGGAAGAGGCAAAGATAGAAAAGCCTAAAAAAGAAGTTAAAGAACCTGTGATAAAACTTACAGCAAAGAAAGTGGATGTATCGGATATCGAGTTTAACCCTAAGAAGGTAGAGGAAGTTTCAGCGGAAGACCTTTCCAATGAAAAGCTTCTTGCAGGAAACATGGGAGTAGATGTAGATGAACCGATAAAGATGTACCTGAGAGAAATCGGTCAGGTATCACTGTTAACACACAAGGAAGAGATAAAGTATGCTAAAGCGGCAGCTGAAGGGGACGACTGGGCAACACAGCAGCTGGTAGAGGCAAACTTAAGACTGGTTGTAAGTATCGCTAAAAAACACACAAACAGAGGACTAAAACTTCTTGATCTTATTCAGGAAGGAAATATAGGTCTTATGAAAGCTGTTGAAAAATTTGAATATACTAAGGGATACAAGTTTTCAACTTATGCAACATGGTGGATAAGACAGGCTATAACAAGAGCTATAGCTGACCAGGGAAGAACAATAAGAATCCCGGTTCATATGATAGAAACTATAAACAAGATAAAGAAGGAAAGCAGAATCTACCTTCAGGAAACCGGTAAGGATGCTACTCCGGAAGTTCTTGCTGAAAGACTGGGAATGGAAACTGAAAAAGTAAAGGCTATCCTTGAAATGAATCAGGATCCAATATCACTGGAAACTCCAGTAGGATCGGAAGAAGACAGTGAACTGGGAGACTTCGTAGAGGACAACAAGATGCTAAGTCCTTATGAGCAGACAAACAGAAACCTTCTTAAAGAGCAATTAAATGATGTACTTGAAACTCTAAGTGAAAGAGAGGAAAAGGTACTGAGATTCAGATATGGTCTGGATGACGGATGCCCAAGAACTCTTGAGGAAGTAGGAAAGATCTTCAAGGTAACAAGAGAAAGAATCAGACAGATAGAGGTAAAAGCTCTTAGAAAGCTTAGACACCCAAGCAGAAGAAAGAAATTAGAAGACTTTAGAATGTAATCTATTGTGGAATTAGGAGCGCTTGCTCCTAATTTTTATTTATATTTATATTTGAGATACTATAAATAGTTAGTGTATAATAAAGATAACTTAGTGTATATGAAGAGGTGGAATGATGTATTTAACTATCGAAGAAATTAAGAAGAAAATAGAAACTAAAAAACTCACTCAAAAAGAATTTGAAAATTTTGTATGTAAATGTGAAACAGAAAATGATTATGAGTGTTTTTTAAACTGTGCAGTTAGTGCAGGGGTAGATGTAGAAGATGAAAAGGAAGAGAAAGAAAAAGTAATGGACCAGCCTATGGGAGATGGCTATTACAGTGAAGAGATAATAGAGCAGTATTTTCATGAGATAGGGATGTATGAACCTATCAAAAGAGAGAATGAAGATGAGATAATAAGAAAGGCTCAGGAGGGAGACGCAGACTCAAGAGACCTTCTGGTAACCTCAAATTTAAAATTAGTAGCTAAGGTAGCTCTTAAATACTCAAAATCAGGAACAAACTATATCGACCTTATCCAGGAAGGAACAATAGGTCTTATTAAAGCTATAGATAAGTATGATCCTGCCAAGGGGCATAACTTTTCATCATATGCTATCTGGTGGATAAAAAGAGATATTATAAACTCCATAGCTAACAGAATAAACACGATCAAGATCCCTAACTATATCTATCTGCAAAACAGAAAGATAAAGATATTTGAAAATGATTTTTTTGATGAAAACAACAGAAATCCAAGCTATGAAGAGATCGCAGAGAGGCTGAACCTAGACCTGGACGAAGTAAAGAGACTAAAGGAAGCTGCAGAGATAGGTGTGAGCGGAATGGGCGAGGGAAGTGAATCCTACCTTGGTGACACAAATACTGTGGATGCAATAGACAAGGAACTAGACTTGTTAGAAGAAAGGTCAAGAGTTTCGAGCTTACTGAAGAAGGTATCTATAACAGAGAGAAAGGTAATAGAGATGTACTTTGGTCTGGGAGAAGACGGAAAGTGTTCTCTGAAGCAGATAGCCGGAGAACTGGAAGTATCGGTGGATAAGGTAAAGCTGATTAAGGAGAGAGCCCTAACTAAACTAAAGTTTGCAGGGGAAAGGCTGTGGATCTAATGAAAGTATCTGATATAACAAGGAGGCTGGAAAAAAAGTTTCCAAAATCCAATGCTGAATCCTGGGATAATGTAGGACTTCTTGTGGGGGAAGCCAAACAGGAGGTAAAAAAGATACAGATATCTCTGGATGCCACAGAAGATGTAATAGAAAGAGCAGTAAAAAATGGTGTGGATATGATAATAACCCACCATCCTCTTATATTCTCTCCGGTAAAAACAATAAACGACGGGAGTCTAATAGGAAGAAAACTGCTGAAGCTGATAAAAAATGATATAGCTCTTTATTCTATGCATACCAACCTGGATTCTTCAAAAGAGGGACTAAATGAATATGTAGCGGATCTTTTGGGATGGGATAACAGCAGTGTGATAGATGAAGAGTATTATGATATGTACAGGCTCAGTGTATATGTACCCAATGAATGGTACCCGGGAGTTATAAAGAAGATAGAGGAAGCAGGACTGGAATTAAATGGTTATCAGGGAGTATCCTATACAGCAGATACCTCTGAAAGATATACTGAAAAGGAAAGCGGGACCCTTCACCTGAATGAAAACAAGAGAGTAGAAGTAATAGGAGAAAAGGGAAGACTTTACGGGATACTAAATACCATAAAGAAGATCCACCCCTATGAAGAGGTAGCCTATGAAGTGGTTAAGATAGAAAACAAATATTTTAAAAGCGGAATAGGAAGATATACACTTCTTGAAAAACCTGTGACCATAGAAGATATAGCAGAAGAAGTAAAGGTAAAACTGGGAATAGAAAATCTGAGGCTGGTGGCTCGGGATAAAAAAGCACCAGTGAGAAGGGTGGCAGTTGTAAACGGATCCGGAATGAGCTATTTTAAAAAATTAAAGAGACTAAAGGTGGATCTTTTCCTTACTGGAGATGTAAAGTACCACGAGGGGCTGGATGCACTGGAAGATGGTCTCAATGTAATCGATATAGGTCACTATGAAAGTGAGCACTTCTTTCACAGGTTAATTACCAAGGAACTTAAAGAGAAAGATGGTCTGGAAATAGAAGTGTACAATGATATTCCGGTATTTAAATATATTTAGAGGAGACAATCAGTATGAAAAAAATATCAATTTTATTTTTGATGGTATACATGTGTATCCTTTCATTTGCTGAGGTCAATGACTCGATAGGAGTGTTGACTAAAGAGGAGAAGGGGAAGTTAGAAGCCAGGGTAGAAGAGGTATCAAAATCCACAGGAATTAATTTTTTAGTAAACTATTCTGAAGAGGGGAAAACTCCCCAATTGAAAGAAGTGGAAAAAAGTGTTATAATAGATCTTGTAAAAATTGACAGCAAAACTCTAAAGGTGAAAGTTAACTTCACTCAGGATATTGAGATCGAGGAATATACAGATGAGATCGAGAAGACTCTTGGAAATTTAGAGGAGTTTTTAAATGACGGAAAAACCTTTGAATACTCTGTAGAACTTCTTGGAAACCTGGAAGGTTTAATTCTCAAAGAGAAGGAAAGTGAAGAGGTAGAGAAGAAGGAATTTGCTGAAAAAGGTAACAATAAAAGTAACTTTGCAATTTTAATATTTCTTTTAGGAGGGATAGTCCTTTATAGAAGAAAGAATAAGAAGTCAAAATAATAGGTGTTAAAGTTGATCGCTTGGTGTAGCAATACAGCAAGAGGAACGTCCGGGCTCCACAGGGCAATGAAGGTAGCTAACGGCTGCTGAGGGAAACCTTAAGGAAAGTGCCACAGAAAATAGACCGCCAATGTTTTTGTTGGTAAGGGTGAAAAGGTGGGGTAAGAGCCCACCAGTATAATAAGAAATTATTGTAGCTTGGTAAACCCCTTCTGGAGCAAGACTGAAGAAAGATTTTAAGGACTGCCCGTCTTATCTTTAGGTATGTCGCTTGAACCTATAAGTGATTATAGGTCTAGATAAATGATCAACCACGACAGAACCCGGCTTATCTTAACACCTATTTTATATATATAATTTTGAGAGAACCCTGAATCAGGGTTCTTTTTTTATACTTTAAGAAACTATAAAGGAAACTCTGAATTCTTGACCAGTCTGCACAGTTTAACTATAAACTATGTATCTGTAATCATGCTCATTAATATCGTTGGTTATCAGCAAAATAACCAGTCGAATGAGGCGTAGCATCTTTTCTTGTACTTTAAGAAATTGTAAACTTTCAAATGATTCCTATCGAGTCGAATGAGGTGGAACTTCTATTTCTGCACCTGTTAGACAGGTCTTTAGGAAAAAGGTGAAGTTTTTCAGAGAAACTACTACCTTCTGGCAGGTAATGTCTTTGACCTCACAGTAAGGGAGATGGTGGATTAAGAGTAGATAGCTTTAATTAGTAAAGAAGGCGGAAGGTGAAAGTAAAAAGTTAAACTTGTCCTA
>Ga0070724_10000818_pt1 | contig 20286 bp, 25 predicted proteins | sample tdDd001_FD_67278 | JGI IMG/M metagenome (GOLD analysis project Ga0070724, IMG submission 67278) | Marine sediment microbial communities from the Atlantic coast under amendment with organic carbon and nitrate - tdDd00.1 | ecosystem: Environmental > Aquatic > Marine > Coastal > Sediment | place... | reverse complement strand
CCCGTCGATCACCTTGGAGGTCAGAGTAATATTCGGCGTCGCAAATCGGATTTTGGTCTCGCTGACGGAAACCGCGATTTCCATATCGTCGTCTTCCAGAAGCTTGCGCAACTCGCCCACGGTTTTCCGCGGAACGATCACCCCGGCCATGCCTTCGGCACCCATCGGCAGATCGGCGTCGATACGCGCCAGACGGTGGCCGTCGGTCGCCACGGCGCGCAGGGCCTTGCCCTCATCGCCATCCGCCACATGCAGATAAACACCATTCAGATAATAGCGGGTCTCTTCGGTCGATATTGCGAATTTTGATTTATCGAACAGGCGGCGCAACACCAACGCAGGCGCGCTGAAATTCGATGCATATTCGGACGAGGCCATCACAGGGAAGTCCTCTTTGGGCAGGGTCGCCAGATTGAAATGCGAGCGTCCCGCTTCGACGTTCAGGCGTCCAGCCACACCGTCATCGGACAGTGTGACCAGCGCACCATCCGGCAGTTTGCGGACGATTTCATGCAAAGTCACAGCGGCGACCGTGGTTGCACCAGCCTTTTCGACCATGGCATCGGCCTTGTCGACGACTTCGATGTCCAGATCAGTGGCGCGAAACTGAACCGAATTTCCCTCGGCCTCGATCAATACGTTGGCAAGGATCGGAATGGTGTTGCGACGCTCGACAACCGACTGTGCCTGCGACACGGCTTTCAGTAGAACGGCGCGCTCGATGCTGAATTTCATACCCTTGCTCCTATCGTCTGGCGGCCAGATGCCGGGAGGGGCAAGGTATCAATTTCCCCAAGCGGCTCAAGCTCTTTCTTGCTTTGTCCGCTGCTTTGGCAAGCCCGTCAAGGGTCACGGGCCCGCCACAAGGCCATCCGCACAGGGAACGGCCAATTTGTTGCGGTTACGCCTCCAATGCGCGACGCAAAAGCTCCAGATCTTCGGCGATCTGGCCATCCTGCGCGCGCAGTTCCTCGATACGCTTCACCCCGTGCATCACGGTGGTGTGGTCGCGCCCACCAAAACGGCGACCGATTTCCGGCAATGACCGGCTGGTCAACTGCTTGCACAGGTACATCGCGACCTGACGCGGACGAGCATAAGTGCGTACGCGTTTGGGCCCGATCATATCAGACAAGCGGATATTGTAATGTTCCGAAACCTTACGCTGAATTTCCTCAACGGTGATCTTCCGCTCCGAGGCGCGCAGTACATCCGCCAGACAATCCTGCGTCAGCGCCATGGTGATCGGGCGACCAACCAGCGAAGCAAACGCGAACAGGCGGGTCAGCGCGCCTTCCAACACGCGGACATTGGTGCTGATCCGGTGAGCCAGGAATTCCAGAACACCGCTTTCCAGCTCTAGCTCTGGATATTGCAGGCGGTATTGCTCGACCTTGGACTGAAGGATGCCCAAGCGCAGTTCATAATCAGTGGGATGCAAATCAACGACCAAACCACACTGAAGGCGGCTTTTGATGCGATCTTCCAAGTCCTTGATTTCACCCGGCGCACGGTCGGCTGAAATGATGATTTGCTTGTTCTGATCCACCAGCGCGTTGAACGTGTGAAAAAACTCTTCCTGGGTGGAATCCTTGCCAGCAATGAACTGAACGTCATCCACCATCAGCACATCGACCGAGCGGAACAGCTGTTTGAAGTCCATCATCTTGCGATCGCGCAGGGCCTGCACAAAACGGTACATGAACTGTTCAGCGGACAGGTAAACCACGTTCAGCTCGGGGCGCTGCTGCTGCAATTCCCAGGCGATGGCGTGCATCAGGTGAGTTTTCCCCAACCCGACACCACCGTACAAAAACAGCGGGTTGAATGTGACGGGACCGCCCTCAGCCACACGGCGCGCTGCTGCGTGCGCCAACTCGTTCGGCTTACCCACCACGAAGGTGTCAAAACTAAAGCGCTGATCCAACGGCGCATTCGGCAATTGATCATCCGATGCGCGCACAGGCTTCGCCGGAGCCGCCTCAGGAGCGGGCTGCTCAACAGCGCGCGGAGACGCACCCCCACCAACACAGAAATTCAGACGCCGTACAACCGACCCAGCCTGACTGAGTTGATGCAGAATCAAATCCCCAAAGTTTCGCGATACGTAGTTGCCCAAAAACGTGGTCGGTACGGTAAACGTCGCCACACCCTCGGCAATGTCGTTAAGCTCTAGCGGCTCAATCCAATTCTTAAAGTTATTCTGCCCTACCGTCCCCAGCAGTGTTTGTTTTAACTGACCCCATTGCTCTTGCGTCATCTTTGTTCCGTCCAGCCTGTTTCCCCAAAATCGCGGCATACTTGTCAACTCGCCGCCCTCATACTCGTACTTCACTGCTGGAAAACGGATTCGGGACCGCAGGCAAATGCTGCGGGCCTTTTTGTCCCTTTCGAACCAGCTGCACTACATGACAACCTGCACCGGCTCTGACTGTCCCTAAAGGCCAGAGTCGCACGTCGTTGCACGCATAGCGCGTCTTGCTGGACAAGTCGTGGAAACCCACGCAAAACAAAATCATTCCCAGTTCGGCAGATCGAACTGGTACTATTCCGAATTGTTTCACTCCGCGCCGCGTAGCGAGTGGCGCATGAATCAACCTGTCCCCCCAAGGCGATGTGAATCGCAGGTAGAAGCTAGCAAGTCGGCTGCGGGCGGGGCAACTGAACTTCTGGGCTTGACTCGGAGAATCCCCGAAAGAATCTCTTTTGCCCCTACGGCATGCGCCAGAAATACCACAGGCGGCAAGAAAAGGAAAAAGGCGCCCCAAAACAGGAGCGCCTTATATATTATTGCAATTCAGACACTTAGCGTGCAAAAATTATGCCATCGCCTTAACGCGCGAGGTCAGACGCGACATTTTCCGCGCTGCGGTATTCTTGTGAAACACGCCTTTGGTGACGCCGCGCATCAGCTCGGGCTGAGCAGCTTGCAGGGCAGCCTTGGCAACGGCCTGGTCACCCGATGCAATAGCTTCTTCTACTTTGCGCAGGTGGGTGCGAATGCGCGAACGACGGGCTTTGTTTACAGCGAAGCGACGCTCGTTCTGACGGGCGCGTTTCTTTGCTTGAGGCGAATTAGCCATTTTCAAATCATCCCTTTGACTGGGGTTAACATTTCGAAAGCGTGCAACCCCCATCTGACAGTTCACCTGTCGGGAATGATTCTAGCCAGAGCGGGCCTCACACGCATGTATCGGGGGCGTATAGGGCCTGTGAGCAAAAAAGGCAAATCAGAATTTGCGCCCATTTTCGAGGCATCGAAATTCATCCGACCTTAACCCAATCGAGCGATCCTAGTGGTATGATTGCCTGGTGCTCTTACGACTTCAATGCAAAACGCCGCCCCGACTGGGCCAGCGTTCTGATCATACTTTTGCTGTGGCTATTGGTTTAGCGATCGCGAAACTGCGGCGTGCGCTTTTCAACGAAGGCTGACATGCCCTCTTTTTGATCTTCTGTCGCGAACATGGAATGGAACAGACGGCGTTCGTACAACAGTCCTTCCTCAAGAGGCACCTCAAAGGACCTGTTCACGGCCTCCTTGATCGCCATCACAGAAATCATCGACTTCTCTGCGATCTTGCTGGCCGCACTCAGCGCCTCTTCAACAAGCTTCTTGGCCGGAACGATACGGCTCACCAGGCCAGCGCGTTCGGCCTCTTCGGCATCCATGAAGCGGCCCGTCAGATTCATATCCATTGCCTTGGCTTTGCCAATTGCACGCGTCAGACGCTGGGTTCCGCCGATCCCAGCCATCACGCCCAGGTTCACCTCGGGTTGGCCAAATTTCGCGGTATCCGAGGCAATGATGAAATCGCACAGCATCGCCAGTTCGCAGCCCCCGCCCAGCGCATAACCGGAAACAGCGGCAATGATCGGCTTGCGGACACGGCCTATTTCTGCGGTTTCACCGCCGAACAGATCCTGCGTAAACACCTCAGTATAACTCTTCTCGCTCATCATCTTGATGTCAGCGCCCGCCGCAAAGGCCTTTTCTGACCCGGTCAAAACGATGCAGCGTACCTTGTCGTTTTTCTGAGCCGCAGTCATCGCTTCGGCCAGTTCCGTTAGCAACTGCGCGTTCAGAGCGTTCAGCGCGTCTGGGCGATTCAGTTTCACCAGCGCGACGTGATCTTCAATTTCGACGATGAGCGTCTCGTAAGCCATGAAATCTGTGCTCTCATTGTTATCGGTCAAGAGTGATTGATGGCCAATCCCGCCGCCGGGATCAAGCTATCTTTGACAGGTGGGGCAGTAAAAGGTGGATCGTCCCGACTGCACGATCCGCTGAATCAACGATTCGCACCCAAGCGTCGAACACGCGTCCCCCTCTTTCCCGTAGACACGAAAGTTGTGCTGAAAATATCCCAATTCACCATCGGCTTGACGAAAATCCTTGAGGCTGGACCCGCCTGCCTCAATCGCTTCATTCAGAACCTCGCGGATAACCGGCACCATGCCCCCAACACGTGGGGCCGCGATTTGTCCGGCCTTGCGTTTGGGGTGAACTCCAGTGCGAAACAACACTTCGCATACATAGATATTGCCGAGACCCGCCACAATCTTTTGATCCAGCAAAGCAGATTTAACCGGAGTGTTGCGCCCGTCAAAAGCCCCGATCAAGTAGGACTCGCTGAAATCATTACCCAGCGGTTCGGGGCCGATAGCGCACAGCAGCTTGTGCTGCTCGGCTGTTTCCGTGTCCAACAGGTCCATCGCCCCAAAACGACGCGGATCATTAAAGGTAATCCGCGCACCGTTATCCATGCAGAGCACGACATGGTCATGCTTCTCTGGCGCGGGGTGTGCGTGAACAAATTGCCCCAGTGGATCTCCGGAAACCTGCATCCGCCCGCTCATCCCTAGGTGAATCAGCAAAGTTTCGCCCGAACTTAGGTCCGCGAGGATGTATTTTGATCGACGCCGTAGCCTCAGAACTCTTTGCCCTGACAAGCGCTCGGCCATGCGATCAGGAAAAGGCCATCGCAGATCCGGGCGGTTCACCTGGGCCTGCGCGATCACCGCGCCCTCCATGGCGGGCAGCAGGCCGCGACGGACGGTTTCGACCTCGGGCAATTCAGGCATGATGGCTCCTTTGACAGATGGGCGCATTGCAGCGACGGATCAGCGCCCTATAAGAAAGAGCATAACAACGTACTGGCAAGAGCCCATGACCCATACAGATCAGAAAACCACCCATTTCGGCTTCAGCGAAGTCCCAGAGCACGAAAAAGCCGGACGAGTGCAGGGGGTGTTTGGCTCGGTGGCCTCAAAATATGACGTGATGAACGACGCCATGAGCATGGGCATCCACCGCATCTGGAAAGACGCGATGATGGATTGGCTGGCACCGCGCCCCGATACAAAGCTGCTGGATGTGGCTGGGGGAACGGGCGACATCTCGTTCCGGTATCTGAAACGCGCGGGGCGTGCCCATGCCACTGTCTGTGATCTCACGGAACCAATGCTGGTGGCCGGGCGTCAGCGCGCCGAAGCGGACGCAATGTCTGACAGTCTGGACTGGGTTGTCGGGGACGCGATGAAGCTGCCCTTCGCGGACAACACTTTTGATGTTTATACGATCAGCTTTGGTATCCGAAACGTAACCCGCCCCCAAGAAGCCCTGAACGAAGCCTACCGTGTGCTGCGCCCCGGTGGACGCCTGATGGTGCTGGAATTCAGTCAGATCCCCAACGACCTGATGCAAAAGGTCTATGACCTCTATTCATTCAACATCATCCCCAAGCTGGGTCAGGTCATCGCAAATGACCGGGATTCGTACCAGTATCTGGTAGAATCTATCCGTAACTTCCCAGATCAGGACACGTTCCTGAACATGGTTCGGCAGGCGGGGTTCGAGAATGCGAAATACCGGAACCTAACGATGGGCATTGCCTGCCTGCATTCAGGCTGGAAGGTGTAAAATGCGTGGACCCCACAATATCTGGCGCCTGATCCGCACAGGCGCCACGCTGGAACGGACCGGGGCCATGGGCGTCGTTCTGGACGCAATGGACGCCCCTCGCCCCATTCGGATCGTTGCGCGGGCTTTGGCCTGGCCTTTCCGCTGGCTGGGATACAAAGGCGACCCCAACATGCCCCCAGCGACACGCGCCCTGACAGCCCTGGGTCCGGCCTATATCAAATTCGGCCAAGTCCTGAGCACGCGCCCCGATGTCGTCGGGGACGATCTGGCTGTCCAGCTACGTGTCCTACAGGACAAGTTACCGCCATTCCCCGTCGAGCAAGCCAAGAAAGCCATTACTGACGAGCTCGACTTATCTGTCGAAGAGATTTTCGACGAATTCAGCGAGCCTGTCGCAGCAGCCTCGATCGCTCAGGTCCACAAGGCGCGGATCAAGGGGACCGGCGAAGAAGTGGCCGTCAAAGTCCTACGCCCGGGAATCGAGCGTGCCTTTCAGCGGGACATTGACGCCTTCTATTTCGCTGCTGATGCGATCGAATTCCTGTCGCCTGCCTCGCGCAGGTTGCGCCCCAGCGATGTGATCGCTCATTTCGAGGGCGTCGTCGCGGGCGAGCTGGATCTGAGACTTGAAAGCGCCTCAGCCTCGGAGTTCGAAGCAAACACCGCACAGGACGAAGGCTTCGAGTTGCCGAAAATCAAGTGGGGTCTGTCTGGTCGCCGCGTGATGACGATGACTTGGGCCGAAGGCGAGCCCCTGGGCGACAATGACGCATTGGACGCTGCTGGGCATAACCGTCAGGCGCTGGGTGAGCGTGTGTTGCAGTTATTCCTGAGCCACGCGCTGCGCGACGGATATTTCCACGCAGATATGCATCAGGGAAACCTGAAGGTCGCGCCAAACGGCAATATCATCGCCTATGACTTTGGCATCATGGGACATATCGACGAGTATACCCGCCGCGTTTACGCAGAAATCCTGTTTGGTTTCATACAGCGCGATTACATGCGTGTGGCCGAAGTCCATTTCGAAGCAGGCTATGTCCCCGCAGATCAGGATGTGGATGAATTCGCCCGTGCCCTTCGCGCCGTGGGAGAACCAATCTTCGGGATGGATGCATCGCATATTTCGATGGGGCGGCTTCTGAATTACCTGTTCGATGTGACCGAGCGGTTTGGCATGGAGACCAGGACCGAGCTGATTCTGTTGCAACGCACCATGGTCGTGGTCGAGGGCGTAGCAAGATCGCTGCACCCGCAAATCAACATATGGGAAGTCGCAAAACCAGTCGTTCAGGGATACATCACCCGCTCGATGGGGCCTCGGGCAATGGCGCGGGATCTGGCACGCACGGCCCGCGTATTGGCACGATTTGGCCCCCGTTTACCGGGCTTGGTAGAGGCGGCACTGATCCGGCAAGCCTCGAGCCAGGAAACACCAGAGCCCACTTCGAACACGAGCATCGTATTGTGGGCATTGTTTGGAGCAGTGTTGGGCGGTGGCACCGTCGCGATGATTGAGACGCTACTCTAACGCATCCAGCTCTAGCTGCATCGCCTGGCGGTAGTTCGGCGCCCCGCGGACGGCTTTCCATCCGCAGTACGCCGCCATGGCCCAGTGATGCCACGGGCGAAGCGCCAGCAATCGGGACACCACCGCGTCATCTCCGTAGGACGCTAAAAACACGTCGATCTCACTATCTGACAGCGGACTACCTCGGTAAATTTGCTGCATCGCTGGGGATAAGAATATCGCCAAATCCTCGACCGGGTCCCCGATGGCAGGACATTGCCAGTCGATCAGCCGAAGGCCCTCATTTGTGACGATAATGTTTCCAGGGACCGCATCCCCATGCAACAACACCTGTGTTTTTGCTGGAGCAACTTCGGTGAGCGGGCGCTTGACCTGTATCTCTGCAACAATATCCGAGGGCAACGACAGCAGCATCGCTTCAACTTGATCTACATTCGCAACAGAGCCCCCCGGCAACTGTCGCAGCCCTGCCAACACCGGAACGTTGTGCAACCGACGCAACATCGCCCCAACGGGCGCGGTGTCCTGGCGCCAATTGCCCCCGTCCAGATGGGTATATAGAAGGTAGTCGACCCCGTTCAGCTCCACTCGTTTCGTCAGTCTAGGCGCCAGCCCTTGCCCCGACAGATGCTGCAACACCGCTGCCTCGTGAACAGGATCATTGGGAAAGCATGGATTGGCATTCTGCGGGACATAGCGTTTGACCACCAAGTCCCCCACCCTCCATAGCTGATTGGTCTGCCCGCCTGGCAATGGCTGCCATTCTTGCTCGGGTGTGATCAAGCCGTCACGGATCAGAAATAGAGGTAGCTCGGGGTCCGGTATCATTGTCCATCCGTTTTGGCATTGGTCGGTTCGGCTCTACGACATCCAAGCTCGGGCGACAATCAGCTCTGCGGACGGCGGACCCCGGTTACTCCATCCGAATACACCTCGCCCCCTCCCTCAAGAACAAGGACAACAGCCCCCGAATCGCTGCGCGCCTCAACAATATAGCCCCAGGTTTCGCCATAGCTTGTTTCGGACAGGTTCCCATCAACGAAGCTTTCGACCTGAAAAGTGTACAAACCACTAGCCAAGGGCGTACCGCTGGGACCAGTTCCATCCCAGATGACATTGTCGTCCCCTGTCGCGATATCCACCCGATCGACTTCGGTCCCGTTCTCGTCATACACAACAAGCTGCGCTGCGTCGGCGTAATCAACAGGATTGACCATAACCTCTACCCCAGATTCCCCGTCATAATAGGCAGGGCCTGTCGTGCGCCCCTCTAGCCCGATCCAACCGGCCAAATCTGACATCCCCGATTGGCTGCTCAGATATATAAGGCTACTCAGCAAATCATTCGACAGCACCTGCTGTTCCAGCCCTGAAAACGTGGCCAGTTGCATGGCATATTCAGACGAATCCATCGGATTCAGCGGATCCTGATTTTGCATCTGCACCGTAAGCATTTTCAAAAATGTTTCGAAGTCCGAATTCAGCACCGTGGCCGATTGCGCGGCAGATGTGCCAGTACCGGCCGAACTAGTTGCGTCAATTGCAGTCATGGTTGGCTCCTTTTACAGCCTGAGGTCCAGGCCCGATGCCGGTTGCGCCTGTTGGGCAATGTCAGGAGGCGATACATCCACTGACGCCTCAGACTGAGACGCGTGCTCTTGCTTTTGCCCTTGGTTCTGTTGATCTGAGTATCCGACATCGCTAAACCCCAAGGCCTGCAAGTCCTGCAACAGATCCGGCAAGTGTCGGCGCATCAGGTCCAACGTCTCGGGCCTCTCAGCTTGAACGAGAAGGACAACCCCCTGGTCGCTTTGGGTCGCAGAAAGGCGGATACGCCCCAACTCTTCAGGGGCCAATGTGATTTCGATACGCTCATTCGGTTGCAACGGGATATCGACCAGTTGCTGCAAAACCTGCCGCCCGACCCCCGAAGCCTGTGACAAGACTTGTCTTGCAAGCGGCTGAGGCGAAGAAGCCTCAATCCCGACTACCGGGCCCACGCCACTGGCATCCTCTATGCCGATCTCTGCGGTGCCCCCCGATTCCGATAGAACAAGCGCGCTGTCTTGGAAGCTCGCGTTTGTGACTGGATATGATGATGCGGCAGGAACCGGTGCGGGTTTCACATTCGATGATTTGGGCACCCATTCACGAGGTGATGTCGCCTGCAGCGCAGACGTACTTGGAGCGTCCTTTGTGGCCGTATCTGCCGTGTGAGCAACAGGCATCTGCACCGACGCGTTTCGTCCTAATTCGAACGCGAGGGGATCAGTAGTGGCGCCCATCCGGTTTGCCGAATTCAAAACCGAAGCTTCTACGGAGCGAGCATCTTTATTCTCGACCTCTGTCTGTGCCTCTGTTGACGTCAAAAATCCCGCGCCCACATTTGAGAATTGCAAATTGTCGCACTCGCCTGGCGGGGTCGGTTGCTCTGCTTTCTGCTGCGCGGCAATCAAGGGCATAGGAACAGACACTGGTTTGCCCTCTAACTGTTGCTGCCCTGGCAAAGAGCTTGTTGAACGGTTTGCGTCCCCCTGGCGCGCATCATCTGGAAACACCGCCGGGGGAAATCCTGTGTTGGCAGCCTCGGGCATCCTTACAGGCGCCCCCGCAGCCTGGAGTTGCGATGGTGGTTCTTTGCGCTCGCGTTCTGATGAGGCCTCAAAACCCGCTTGGAAAGGTCGCGACGCCGGTAGGCTCTGCTTTTCAAGGCCCTCAGGAGCGGGAAACTCACCTCCATCAGACTCGGGACTTCTGTCATATCCAGATGTAATCTGAGATGCAGACATATGCGATTGCATGACCGCGCCGACACGTTGATCTTGGGCAACGGGTTCTGCAACGCGGCTCCGGCTGATTGACGGAGAGGTCATCGTGGCATCAGGCGGCCGCGATATAAAATGACCAGTTGTCAGATAGTTCAATGAAAACGGCGCGCCACTTGATGCAGCCGCGCTCGGCTTGGATACCGCGCTCTCCACCAACCCTGTGTGATTTCCGGAGCCCGGATCTGTACTTCGACGAAGCAGAGCAGGTGTCGCTTCTGGCGGCCGCGCCTCGGAATGTTCGGTTGGCGCGGTGCTCTTTGAATACAGCACATCATCCGGTGGAGTAACATTTTCCACACGCTGAGACGGCTGCTCGGAATGCCCTGAAGTCAAGGCATGAGGCTCTTCTTCTAGAAGCAGGAATTCATCCATTTCCGACGCATCAGAAGTCAGCTCCGACTCGGGCCCGTCATCTTCGTCTTGTACAGGCTCTTCGGTTCGAGGCTCCTCTAGTGGCTGCTCTGAACCTCCTTCCACGCTCAGGTTTTGTAGCACAGTTTCGAAGCTGTGACTGAGCAAAGCGGGCGCTTTGGGGCCGAATCCAACCTCAGACTTGGAATCTCCGATAGTGATATTTGGCACGGGCAAAGGCAGGTGCATGGACCTCTCCGAATTTCTTTCGTTGCCGCTACACTCGTGGATTTTGGTTACTGGTTCTTTACCGGTATTCGGTCATGCTTGGAAAAACTCGCTCAAATTGGAGAGACCGATGACCGAGATTACAACAAGCGTCCTTCCGGACGGAAACCGAATACAAAAACTGCGTCAAGCCGCCGAAAAGATGGAGGCCGCGTTTCTATCTGAAATGCTAAAGGCCGCAGGCGTCGGCAAACCGCAGGACAGTTTTGGCGGCGGGATCGGCGAAGAGCAGTTTTCTTCGTTTCTGCGCGATGCCCAAGCCGAGGAAATGGTGCGTGCCGGGGGCATTGGGCTGGCGGAAACCCTATTTCATGCGTTGAAGGAGAAAGAAAATGCAAAGCAATGAACTGAATATTTCACGTCTGCAAACCCTGCTAGATGAGGAGCGAACACTGCTGCTATCCGGTGATCTCGAATCGCTTCCCCAGTTACTGGACCGTAAACAAGATTTGATCGAAAACCTGGGCGACACCATAGGGCCCGAGCTGACAGAGATTCATTCCAAATTGACGCGAAACCACGCTTTGCTGAACAGCGCCATGGAAGGAATTCAGAGAGTTTCCGACCGTCTGGCGGCCCTGAAACAAATGCGTCAGTCACTGGAGACTTATGACAGCCAAGGGCATCGGCAGTCTATTGGTACACTCCAAAAAGGGCGCATGGAAAAAAGAGCCTGAAGGCGTTTTAGTCAAATTCCAATAATTCAATTTCAGGGTTTAGCTTTCTCTTAGTCATTGGCCCCACATGGTGATCCCGCATCCGAAACGGGTGGCACAGCTTCTAACATTCGATGCTGTACGGTCTGAAGGGCCCTCGATCCGTCCTTTGGGGGCGGGATGATCAACCGGACGCGAAACGCGGCCAAAGACTTGAGGAAAATGCTATGTCCAGCATTCTGACCAACAATGGCGCCATGGTTGCGCTGCAAACCCTGAAATCCGTCAACTCTAATCTGGCGGACACTCAAAACCAAATCTCTACCGGCAAAGAAGTCGCTTCGGCTAAGGATAACTCGGCCGTTTGGGCAATTTCCAAGGTGATGGAATCGGATGTTACCGGCTTCCAAGCTATCTCGGACAGCCTCTCGCTGGGTGAATCGACCGTCGCTGTAGCGGCCAACGCCTCGGAGACGATCACCGACCTTCTGACCCAGATGAAGGAAAAAATCGTTGCGGCCCAAGGCGGTAACGTCGACAGAACCAAAATCAACGACGACGTTACCGCTCTGAAAAATCAAATCAATTCGGTTGTGAGCGCCGCGCAATTTAATGGTCTGAACCTCGTGGATGGCTCTACAGCCTCAACTTCGGTCCTGGCTTCGCTGGATCGAGACGGCTCGGGTAATGTGACAGCGTCGTCCATCACAGTGGCTGCTCAGGACTTGTCGACCGGCGGATATGTTACGAACGACATTTTCTCGGGCAGCTCGGCTGGATCGTCTGGTGATGGTGACACCGTCGCGCTCGCCTTGGACAACGGCGGTGGCAACGAGCAGATTGAAATCGCGGAAAACGGAGCTGCCTTTGCAACGGGGGATAAAGTCAGCCTGACTGTTGGATCTGAAACGGTGTCGTATACGGTGACTGCGGATGATTCAGCTGCCACGACGACCGCAGACATCGTGGCCCTGGCACTGAAAACCAAGATCGACGATCTGGGCGTTGCGGGTCTGACTGTGGACTATGACAGTGGAACGCCGGGCACCCTGGACTTCACCAACGCCGGCACCGTTGACCTGAGCGTCAGTGGACAATTTACCAACGCAGGTTCTGGCGGCCTTGGTGCAATGGCGGCGATTGACGTGTCGACTTCGGGTGGGGCAACCGCTGCTCTGGCATCCGTGGAAACCCTGATTGATACAGCGATCACTGCCGCCGCTTCTTTTGGTTCGTCGCAGGGCCGAATTGAAACCCAAGCTGATTTCGTGTCGAATCTTACTGACTCATTGAAATCCGGCATCGGCTCGATGGTAGACGCCGATATGGAGGAAGCTTCCGCTCGTCTTCAGGCACTGCAAACTCAGCAGCAGCTGGCCATCCAATCGCTATCGATCGCGAACCAGGCACCGCAATCGATCCTGTCGCTATTCCGCTAAGCACCAAAGACCGGGGCGCTATTGCGCCCCGGTCTTGCCCCACCCTCCCCCAGTGATAGGAAGGATTTCCTGTGAACGTTCATCTCGACGCACAGCGCGCCTATGCGCAAACTGCGAACCCCATTCGTACGCCCCGTGGACTGGAATACGAAGCATTCGCGCGCATCACGCACAAGCTAAAATCCGCTGCAGAAGGTGGCAAGATCAGTGCTCTGGCCGCAGCCGTTCATCAAAACCGACAATTGTGGACACTGCTCGCCAGCGACGTCGCAGATCCCCTCAACGGTTTGCCGACTGATCTGCGAGCGCGGATTTTCTATCTTGCTGAATTCACGAATCAGCACAGTCGCAAGGTTCTCCACCGAGAAGCAACAATCCAGCCCCTCATCGAAGTGAATACCGCCATAATGCGCGGCCTGCGCGAGCAGGAGGCCAAAGCATGACCGGACTTGTATTGAAACTCGGCCCCAAAGAGCGTGTTCTTGTAAATGGCGCCGTCATCGAAAACGGGGATCGTCGCAGCCGCCTTTCTATCATGACCCCAAATGCAAATATCTTGCGCTTACGCGATGCCCTGCACCCAGAAGAAGCGAACACACCAGTACGTAGGGTGTGTTATGCAACTCAGCTGATCCTGTCTGGCGATGCCGATCCAGAAGAATCGCGTCTCCAATTATTGCGCAGGATCGAAGAGCTCAGCCGAATCTTGACGGATTCAGATAGCCGCCAGCTACTTCATCATGCCACGGATGCAGCGATTCAAAGCCGCTTTTATCAGTGCTTGAAAGCGCTACGCCTGCTGTTGCCGCGCGAGGACCGTCTGCTGGCGGCACGTCCCTCGTGAGCTTCCAACCCATTCTGCCTGCTAGCGGACTTGTCGGCTGGAAGTTCTTGGAACGCACGTACGAAGCGCAAACCAGCTCTTTTGAAGCCTCCCCCATCATCACCCGTGACACAGAGTATTTCGCGAAAAATATAGGGAAGGTTGAAACCGCCGAAGACCTCGTGTCAGATCGACGATTATTGCGTGTCGCCTTGGGTGCATTTGGGCTAGAGGACGATCTAAACAACACCTATTTCGTCCAAAAAATTCTGCAAGAAGGCACACTGGACCCAACCTCCCTGGCAAACAAGATGTCTGACAGTCGCTACGCGTCCATGTCCGAAGCGTTTGGGTTCGATCTAGGCGTACCAAAATCAAAGATTTCAGGCTTCGAAAGCAACATCATTGAGAGGTATCGCAGTCGCCAATTCGAGGCCGCGATTGGCGAGCAAGACCAGAACATGAGGCTAGCCCTAAACGCGCAACGCGAGTTGACCGAAATCGCCTTGAACACCGACAATGAAAACATCCGCTGGTTCCAGATAATGGGAAACACGCCGTTGCGCTCTGTTATGGAAACTGCGCTCGGCTTGCCAGACAGTTTCGCGCAGATTGATCTAGACCAGCAGCTGAACGTTTTCCGAGAGAAATCTGAGCGCCAGCTGGGCATCAATACCCTAAGCGATCTCTCCGACGCACAAACGATGAACAAGCTGATCGAGCGTTTTTTGCTTCGCTCGGAAGTTCAGACCCTTTCTGGTTCAAACCCGGCCTCGATTGCCTTGACTCTTTTGCAGTCGAGATGAGACCTGCTGCACTGTCGCTGGATTTTGTGAGGACTTTGCGCGGCGTAACAAGAGTTTCAAGCGAGAAAAACTCGCTACTGCATTTTGTGTTTCGACCTGTCCAATATATGCATCCAGGTCAGGCCAAATGGACACCGACCGATCCAGTGTTTCGTCATTTCCTGCCGTATACAAACCGGAACGGACCATCATTTCCGAACGGTCATAAGCGCCCAAAAGCTGGCGCGCCTCGCCAATCAGTTCGACTTCCTCTTGGCTGGCTGCACCCGGAAGGCTGCGAGAAACCGACCTCAAAAGGTCAATCGCGGGATATCGACCTCGCTCGGCGATAGAGCGATCCAGAACAATGTGCCCATCCAAAACGCCACGCAATATATCGGCGATTGGCTCATCCATATCGGACCCAGCGACAAGAACGCTAAACAATCCAGTGATATCCCCCATGTCCTGTGCTCCTGGCCCCGCGCGCTCACATAGAGACATGATCATATGCGCGGTAGAGGGCGGGAAACCTCGCAACGCGGGTGCTTCGCCTGCGGCAACGGCAACTTCTCGATGCGCCTCAGCAAAACGCGTGATCGAGTCGGCCAACAACAACACCTGCTGTCCTTGATCACGAAAATATTCCGCTACTGTCATTGCCGTCCAGCCGCACCGACGCCGTGCAAGAGCAGACTGATCTGACGTTGCAGCGACCACAATAGCACGGCGCATTCCCTCAGCACCGAGGGTCTCCTCGACAAAGTCGCGCAATTCGCGCCCGCGCTCTCCAATCAGCGCAATTACAACGACATCAGCCTGCATATTGCGTGCCAAGTGTGCCAATAAGCTGGATTTTCCAACCCCCGACCCCGCAAACAAACCAATTCTCTGCCCACGGACAACAGGGAGAAGTGTATTCATCACAGCCATCCCTGTTTCCAGACGCGCCCCCATTGCCCGTCGGGTCGCAGGCGGCGGCGGACTTGCTTGCAAAGGCCGCTCTTCAACCCCGCGCAACAGTGGATGCCCATCCAGTGGCTTACCAAACGGGTCGATCACCCGACCGATCCAGGCCGCAGAGGGTGCAACGGTCGCGGGCGGACAAAGCGCAACAGGGTCTCCCAATGACACCCCTTCGTATGGAGTGTCAGGAAGCATAACCAAGCTCTTCTGCTCTAACCTAACGACTTCTCCTCCCACGATTTCGCCAGACTGCCGGGTCAGTCGCAACTGATCTCCGATCCGCGCGAATTTCGCCAATCCCTCTATATGAATCACACCAGCACTTACCGCACTCACTCTCCCGATCCGTCGTACCGTCGAAATCGAGGAAATCTGTGCGCTTAGGCAATGAAGATCAGTCGCGAGCATCGGTCTCTCCAATCATGTTCTGCAAACGGTTTTTAAAGGAATCAGGGTTAAGCCTTGATTGAAATCGCTGAGGGAGAACCCCGAATGTTTGAAAATCTGGATATTTTTCGCGCCGCTCAATCGATGGCAATCCACGCCGGGAAACGGCAATCCCTAATCGCGCAGAATATCGCGAATGCGGATACTCCTGGATATAAACCTCTGGATATAAAGCCCTTTTCAGAGGTTTTACAAAGCAACCCAATTGGCAAAAACGCCAGCTTCAGCACGCTACCGACTGCGGTTTCCACGTTGGAGCCGTTTACAATAAATGGCAGCGAATCCCCCAACGGGAATGCCGTTTCAGTCGAACAACAGATGGTGAAAGCCATCGAGGCACGGCGTCAGCATGATCAGGCGCTGGCGATTTACAAATCGGCTCTGACAATCATACGTGCCTCGCTCGGTCGCAGATAAGAAGGAGTTCAAGAATGAATGATTTCAGCAACGCTCTTAGTGTTACAGCAAGCGGCCTAAAGGCCCAGGCAACAAGGCTCCGCCATGTATCCGAGAACATCGCGAACGCCGACACACCGGGCTATCGCCGCAAAAGCGTGTCCTTTCAAAGCGAAACGAATGCCGACCAAGGGGTGTCCTCGGTCAAGACCGGCCAGGTCTCGCTGGACCGATCTGAGTTGAAACAAATTTATGATCCCAGCCATCCAATGGCCGATGACACTGGCCACTTCCAGGGCTCGAATGTCGATCTGATCATCGAAATCGCAGACGCCCGCGAAGCTCAACGCAGTTACGAGGCTAACCTCAAAATGTTCGAGCAGACCCGGCAGATGTCGTCAAGCCTGCTGGATTTGCTGCGACGCTAATTCCCGGAAAATCCGGTTAGAACCTAGGAGACTCAGAATGGAAATCCGATCACCTTTTGCTGCGCAGAATTACGTGGCTGCGAAACCTGCAACAGCTCCCACACCGGGAAACGGAACGGGAGAAGCGATAAAAGACGCTGCCTTGGACTTTGCGACAACGTTGCAAGAGGCTGAGAACACCGCCAAATCCGCAATGGCAGGTAATGCCGACCCCCATGCATTGGTTCAGGCCCTTGCGCAAACGGAACTGGCTGTCGAAACGGCCGTAACCGTGCGTGACAAAGTCGTGGAGGCCTACCAGGAAATCCTGCGGATGCCTGTCTGATGCTGGACGAGGCCATCTTCTTTGACACGCTCCGGCAGGGACTTTGGGCGGCGGTGATGATCTCCGCCCCGATCCTCGCGGTCGCATTGGTTGTTGGTTTGGCGGTTGGTCTTTTCCAGGCTTTGACATCAATCCAGGAAATGACCCTGACATTCGTTCCCAAACTTCTGGCAATCGTGGCGGTCTTCTGGGTGTCGATGAGTTTCATGGCTGGCACTCTGGTCTCGTTTTTCCAAACCAAACTCATACCGATCATGATTGGAGGCTGACCAGTGGATAACGCCAATTATACAACCCTGACCCGTCAATCAGGCCTAATGCGTGAAATGCAGGTCGTCGCCAACAACATTGCAAACACCGCGACAACTGGTTTCCGTCAGGAAGGACTGATTTTTTCCGAACATGTCAGCAAAGTCGAAGGAGGTGCCTCGCTGTCTATGGCCACGGCAAATGTTCGGCAGACTTCAATGATGCAAGGAGCATTGACCCGAACAGGCGGCACATTCGACCTCGCGATCGAAGGCGAGGGCTTTTTCCTGATTGAGACCCCAGAAGGGGAGAGACTGTCGCGCGCAGGGAACTTTTCCCCGAACGCCTTGGGCGACTTGGTAACAAACGATGGTTTTCGCGTTTTGGATACAGGCGGCGCCCCGGTTTTCGTGCCACCAGACGCCCTCGATCTTAGTGTCTCGGCCGATGGCACGGTGTCTACGGACGGGCGTCCGATCGCTCAAATAGGTCTCTATCAGCCCATTGAACCGGCGAAAATGCTACGCGAAGACGGCGTTATGTTCCGCGCAGAGGACGGTGTCAAACCTGCAGAAAACGGCAAAATCATTCAGGGCTTTCTAGAAAGCTCAAATGTCGACCCCATCTCGCAGATCGCTCGCATGATCGAGGTCCAGCGGGCGTATGAAATGGGCCAAAGTTTCCTGCAAGCAGAAGATGAACGTGTCCGAAATGCTCTTCGGAGTTTTACCAGTTAACTTTAACCAAGGAGGTGCAGAATGCGCGCTCTTAAGATTGCTGCGACCGGGATGTCTGCCCAACAGATGCGGGTTGAGACTATTTCGAATAACCTCGCGAACATGTCCACAACGGGCTATAATGCGCGCCGTGCGGAATTTGCGGACTTACACTACCAGCAACTCGCGCGCGCCGGAACGGTAAACGCCGCCGATGGGACGATTTTGCCAACAGGTGTGCAGCTCGGCTTGGGCGTGCGCCCCGCTGCGGTGTCCGTCCATCTGTCACAAGGCTCTCTTTCCGCCACTCAAGGAGACTTGGACGTCGCCATTGATGGCAAGGGGTATTTGGAGGTCACGCTGCCGTCTGGTCAGACTGGATACACCCGCGACGGTGGGCTCAAGCGGTCCGCCGAAGGATTGGTTGTCACGTCTGATGGCTATCCCGTATCGCCGGAAATTACCATTCCCACAGATGCTCTGTCCATTTCGATCAACGGCAATGGAGAGGTCTACGCCTACTTCTCTGAAACAGCCGAAGCCCAGCTGTTGGGTCAGTTTTCCCTCGCTGGGTTCACGAACCCCAAAGGGCTTGAGGCTATCGGGAGCAACCTTTTCACCGAAACCGAAGCCTCCGGGCCTGCGCTAATCTCAGCCCCAGGCGAGGACGGCCTTGGGGCGTTGCGGCAAGGCTATCTGGAAGACAGCTCGGTCGACGCGGTCCGCGAGGTAACGGAGCTGATCGAGGCTCAGCGCGGATATGAACTCAATGCCAAGGTCATTTCTGCCGCAGACCAGATGCTGGGCGCGACGACACAGGTACGCTGATGAGAACGCTCATGTTCTTACTCGCTCTTGTTTCGCCAGCACAGGCGGACGTCGTCCTGGCGGCGCGAACCATGCGTCCTCAGACTATCGTCACGGCTGGGGATTTAGTGGTGAAACCAGGACAAATTATCGGTGCGATTGTCGACCCCCGCGTGCTGATCGGTCAAGAAACGCGCGTTGCGATATACGCCGGCCGACCGTTGCGGCCCGGTGATGTCGGGCCTCCGGCCGTGATTACTCGAAATCAAATCGTACCCCTTCGGTTCACGCGTGGCGGCCTGACCATAAGTGCCGAGGGTCGCGCATTATCACGCGCAAGTACTGGCGACCCCGTCCGCGTAATGAACCTGGAATCCCGCTCGACCGTTTGGGGGCACGCGCAATCAGACGGAAGCGTCATTGTGAAATGAGATCAACATGAACCTTCAAACCTTTGCTATCTTAACCAGCTGTTGTGCCGCCGCCGCTTGTGGGGGACAGGGGCCCATCGGGGACGTCCCTGAATTTTCCCCTGTCCATGAGAGCTCTGAGCAGCGCGCAATGCTGTCTCCCGGTCTGCCAATGACCGCCCAGCGACAACGCACTGTGGACCGTTCATCACTGTGGACGGCAGGGCAAGCATCACTGTTGGGCGATCGGCGCGCAGTCAAACGCGGGGACATCCTTACCGTTGTCATAGAGATTGATGACGAAGCAGAGATTCAGAATTCCAGCTCGCGTTCACGCAGCGGGTCCGAGTCCATGAGCCTGCCGCATCTGTTCGGCATACCACAACGCATAGACCGCAAGCTGCCCGAAGGCGCGAGCATGGGCGAGGCAGTATCGCTTGGGTCATCCAGCGATTCCAGTGGCGATGGGTCCGTACGAAGAAACGAAAAGCTCATGCTAAAAATTGCTGCAACGATCACTGGTGTTCTCCCGAATGGCGTCCTTTCGATCGAAGGGCTCCAAGAAGTGCGCGTGAATTTCGAGCTCCGTGAACTGTTGGTCACTGGGTTTGTCCGACCAGAGGACATCTCACGGCAAAATGAAATTACGTACGACAAAATTGCATCCGCCCGGATCTCCTATGGTGGACGAGGTCAAATTTCCGAAGTGCAACAACCTCGATATGGTCAACAAATGCTTGGCCGCTTCCTTCCATTCTGAGCGAGAGGCGCAATGAAAAAACTTATCCCACTACTACTCCCGGTTTTCGGAATAAGCGCCGGAATCGGCGCTGGCTTGTATCTGAAACCAGACACCTCCTCAGCTCCGACGGAAATGCACGCGGCGGACGACACAAAACCACTCAACAAAGGTGG
>Ga0070724_10000815_pt1 | contig 20341 bp, 23 predicted proteins | sample tdDd001_FD_67278 | JGI IMG/M metagenome (GOLD analysis project Ga0070724, IMG submission 67278) | Marine sediment microbial communities from the Atlantic coast under amendment with organic carbon and nitrate - tdDd00.1 | ecosystem: Environmental > Aquatic > Marine > Coastal > Sediment | place... | reverse complement strand
AGGTCACTGCCAAGTATTTTACTTCATAGACTTAAACTTATTGAATCGCACATTTCGTTCTTATTCATTTTTCAATTTATTCTAGACTCCTTCGGGAGTCTTTTTTTATGTCTATATATTAAAGACCTAGACTAGTGCTTGGGTCTTTTTTTGTCTTAATATATTCTATTACTATTGCTAAATTAAAAGGGGATGAATATGGGAAAGCATTAGCTTATAGATATAGTTGATGAAAATGATAAGGTGATTAAAACTATAGAAATAACTCCAGAATTGAATAAAAAAAGGTATGATATGTTTATAATTGTAAATATCTTAGTTTTTAATCCTGAAGGAAAAATTATTATTCAACAGTGCTCAAGAGACAAGTCAGCAGGGGCTTTGCAGTTTGATACTTCAGTTGGCGGTGTTGTAACATCAGTTTTTTCATATGAGCAAGCTGCCTATAAAGAAAAGGAAGAAGAGCTAGAGCTTAAAGTAAAATTAGAGTTTCTTGGGTACTTAAAAGATCTAAACAACGATGGAACGGTATTTAGTCAAAATCATATTTATATGTTAAATCATGATGACCCTTATACTAATTGGTAAGATGAAGCAGAAAGGTTAAAACTCTTTGAGGTTAATACTTGCTAATATGATAGATAGATTTCTATACTTATTTACAGGTGGTTTAATAAATATATTTAAATATTATATAGAGTAGGTTAAATATAAATAACTACTATAAAAATAACAAAGGTATTTATAAAAAAGACCCACCTAACGGTGAGCTTTTTTTGTTAAATATACAGTAAATAAAATGTATATAATTATAAATAGTTGACTCTCATTTTTTTATTTTATATTATTATCAAAAGATTAGTTAAGTTCTTTTAGCTAAGGCTACTTTTAAAATATAAATATATTCTTTTGCAAAAGCATCATATCCCCATCTAAAATCACCAGTATTATCCCCATCTGAAGCATCAACTTCTTTATCTATATTTTTTGCTAGACTTTCTAAAGAATTATCATCATTTGTTATAACTGCCCAAATAAAACAGTTTCCTCCAACTGCACATTGGGTACCACTATCTCTCCACTGCTTCCAGTTAACATTATCTGGCGACTTATAGATTTCTACTCGTGAATAAACAGAGTGATATAAATCATTCTTATTAAGGCTGGGGCCTTTTTTATAAGGTAGGTAAGGGCCTTTCCACGCAGCATCTCCCAAGTTTTCTACTAAACGCTGAACTTGTAAAATTTGAAAATTAAAACCAGATCCTGATAATTCATGTCCAACATCAAGATAATAAGCTTCCCAAGCTTTTCCTATTTCTTTTAACTCAGTAATAAAACTTGTAACTCTAACCTGTTGAATCGCACTATAAAGTGCAGCTCCACTTATTACCGATAGAGCTCCAAAAATTGCTAAAGCTATTCTCGCATCAAGACCGAACATCGCACCAACTTGCTTCATTTTATACAACCTCCTATTTTTTATTGATATATAATATTATACAACAATCAATGGTTTAAAACAATAAAAAACATTTTAAGTATTCTTTTAAAAAGATATTAGAAGAACATAACTAAAATGTATATTTTATATTATGTCTTTAGAGTGGGCGGCGATGAGTTTGTTCTGCTACATATTAGATATACAGAAGAATACTTAGATGACATAACTACAGACTCCATTGAAATACATGCTGATCATGAAGGCAGAGCTTTAGAAAATTCAACCTTAATTGATAGAGTATACTCAGAAGATTATAATAATTTAGAAGATATGTTAAAAGATGCCGATAGATTGATTTTTGGGCAAAAAAGAAAAAGGTGTTAATAGATAAATTTGATATACATTAATCTATTCTTTTTATTAGTTCTATAATAGTATGAGAAGAATAAGAAGGAGTATTTGCGATGTATAATGAATATATGCTGACATTTTTAGGTTTATGGTTAATAATACTAACTATAATGGCGCAACACATTGTGGCAACGATTGCTCATAGGAAGCAGAAAATATTTATTCCAGGGGTTGTTGATGTTAATCTTGATAGTAAATCGTTTGTTTTTAGGAGTGATAGAGTTTTTAAAAATTCTTTAGAAAATATTCTTCAATTTATTGTTCCTGTATTTTTAGGTTTTATTTTAGGGGTTAATAATGTTTATTTGGCTATTTTGGTTTGGTTATTTGCTTTTGCTAGAATAGGGCATATGAGTTTTTATTATATACAATCAAGAGGTCATAAATTTAAAATTAAAAGTTACTTTTACTTATTTGGTCTTTTTATCAATATTGTTTTAATGATGGTTATTTTCTTAAAGATCTTTATAGGGTAATAAAAAAGAGCACTCGACAAGAGTGCTCTAAAGTTAGATTAATCGTTAATCGCAGGTGCTTTTAAAGAAGTTATAAAAGCGTTCTGCAAGTAGGTTCGGACTGATGCCTTGCTGTGTTAGGGCATAGATGAACTTACTGCGATAAAAACCGATGTGAGCTCCTTCGGCTTTTGGTGTTTTATTCTTAATAATTGCTAAATATATAGCAATTGCGTGCTTTGTTTCTGCAGTATTGAGCTCATTTTTATCTAAAAACTCATGAGATTCAGGAATCTCAACTTTATCCATATCATCGGTTAGCTCGTTTGCTAATCCGTTTACAAAAGCTTTGTAACTTTCGTCACTTTCAGCTTTTGTAACTTCAATAAGATTACTGTAGGATGTGAGTCCATTCCACAGAGCTTTATTTACCAGCTCTATAAGCGGAATGTTCTGACCTTGTAGAAATTGAAATGGAGTTTTTTGACTAAGTTCGTGGCAAGTGAAAATCTTTTTCATCTTCTTTTCCTTGTAAAGGCTTACAGTAGTAAATGTTATTACGGTGACTATTAATATAATATCTATACTTACATATTTCAAGAGGCGTAAAAGCCCCCTTGTAAGGGGGCTTTAAGTATTAAGAATATATTTTATTAGTTAATAACAGTTGGTTCTCTTGAAATTGTTACACCTAGCTTTTCTTGAATTGTATTTGAAACATAATCAGAAAAGTCTAAAACATCTTGGCATGTGCCTTTTTTAGAGTGATTTACCACGATTAGAGCATGTTCCTCATAAATTCCGATATGATCTTGCTTATAGCCTTTTAATCCACATAAATCAATTAATAATGCTGTTGGCACTTTAACTTGATCTCTTGATGTTGCAAAGCTGTGTAGTTTTTCTGCTTTTTGTTTATCAATAGTTTCAGCTTTAGTTACTAATTGATTGAATTCAGATTTTTCTAATACAATATTTTTAAAGAATGAGCCAACATTGGGTAAGATGTTATAATCAGGAAGTTTATTTATTCTGATTTTAATGATTTCATCTCTAACTTTTGTTAATGAAAGATCTTGATCATCTCTAAAATAAGCCATATCCTGATAGCCTAAAGAAAACTCACCTGCTTTTGCTAGTTTGTAAGTAATTTCTAAAATAATATAACGGCCTTTTAAATTTGTATTAAAAATGCTTTTTCTGTATGAGAAGTCAGCTTGTTTATTATTTATTTCTACAAATTTATTTTCTTGAGTGTCATAAGCATGAATTGTTTTAATAGTAGAGCAAACTTCTTGCCCGTATGCTCCGATATTTTGCACAGCACTAGCACCAACAGTTCCTGGAATGTAAGAAAGGTTTTCTACTCCATAAAAGCTTTCATTAACACAAAAGTTAACAAAGTCATCCCAAATTACTCCAGAGCCTGCAGTAATAAGAACATGGTTGTCGTTATCTTGAGTTAGTTGAATATCTTTATTAGAGAATCTAATTACCAAGCCTTTTATGCCTTGATCTGAAATAATTACGTTACTTGCTGAACCTAGTGGTGTGATATTTAATGAATTGTTTTGAGCGAACTTTACAGCTTGTTCTAGCTCTTGTTTATTTGATATTTCTGTATAATATTGTGCATTACCACCAATTTTAAATGTTGATATGTTTTTTAAACTAATGTTTTCTTGTATCATTATAATACCTTTATTTTGTTAAAACGAGTTTTATATATTTCCATAAAATACATTATAAATCAAGCATAAAACTTAAATTATGCCTTATTATAGCACAAAAGATATTTAATAAGTAATTAAAAAACTTAATAATTAATTTGCTTGAAATGTAGGCATTTGTAAATTAAAAAGTCTTTACAAATCAATTGATAAGCATTAATCTAATATTACCCAAGAGAAATAGGGATTAATACAAAAAAGGAACTAGAAATATGACAACAGTAGAAAAATTAAAAGTAGTTTTAGCAAACTCATACACATTATATTTAAAAACACATAACTATCACTGGAATGTTACAGGCCCTAGCTTTAAATCTTTACATGACTTATTTGAAGTTCAATACACAGAGCTAGCGATTGCAGTTGATGATATTGCTGAAAGAATTAGAGCGCTTGATTCTGTAGCGCCAGGTAGCTTTAAGGAGTTCTTAGAATTAACAACATTAACAGAAGCTAAAACAGGTATTTCAGCAGATGAAATGCTAACAGATATGGTAGCAAGCCAAACTGTATTAATTGCAAGCATCAAAGATGCTTTAGAATCAGCTCAAAAAGAAGATGATGAGGTTACAGCAGGTGTTTTAGGTGATAGATTATCTGTACATGAAAAAGCACGTTGGATGTTAAAAGCTAGCCAGTAATATTTATTACTTTTGCATACTTAAAAAAAGAACCTATAATTAGGTTCTTTTTTTTATTACCATGAATCTTGAACTTCTTTAGGGCAGTTATATTTTGTTAATAGATTATCAATAAATCCTGAAGCTTGTAATTCTTGCATTCGTTCTTTGAAGAATTTTTTTATTTTAGGATTAGTTTGCTTGTTTAATGCAAAATAGATATCTCTTTGAGCAAGAATTTTATATGTTTCAAAGTTTTTTATATCTAAACCTTTTTCTTTAATTGTTTCTCTGGCAGTTCTATCACTAATAGCCCATGCATCTACTCGACCAAGAAGTAATAAGTTTAATCCAAGGTCACTGGTATTAAGTTTAATTATGTTATCATCAGGAACTCCAGATTTAATAGCAGTTTGCATAGATGCTGAATCTCTTAAGGCTGAAACTTTAAATCTTTTAGGGTTTATAGTCGTACTTCTTTTCTTTAATAAAACTAAATTTGAAGTGCCAACAGGGCCAATCCAATCAAATAAATCTTCTCTAAAGGGAGTTCTAAAAATAGAGAATAATAATGTATTACGTCTTTTTTTTGTAATATCATAAGCTCTAGCCCATGGCATTAATTTAATTTTGGTATGTTTAAATTTAGCATCTTTTAAAATTTCATTAATAATTTCAATGCTAATTCCATGATGATTACCTTTTTCATCTTGATAGTTAAAAGGAGCAAAGTTGCTTTCGGTGTATATTTCAAAAACTTCATCATTAATTAATTCACTTTCAGCAGCAAATGAATTAATAGAGAAAATAGTCAAAAATATTATGTTAAGAAAAAGTTTCATAAAGTAGCGACTCCTTTTATTACTATTATAGTTATTATTTATTATTCTGGCATAGCTGCCATGAATACATCTAAATTAGAGCCATTAGCAACCAAGCGAATAGCGCCTTTTGTAGCAGATTTAACACCGTCAACAATATTGTCAATTTCTTCAGCAGTATCTTTATCAATTCCAACTATTACAATCCATGTAAAGCAATCTGTATCTGAACATTTTTGTGTACCTGTAGCACTTGCCCAGCTATTTTTAAAACTTCTAGAAACAAATGCTATGTCAGCTTCTAAAAATGTATGTCTTAAAAAATTATTAGTTGCTCCAATTTCTAAATCTATATATGGTCCTTTATATTTTTTAGTATAAGGTTTAGAATTGTCTACTGTTAATGATACTAACTCTGATATATTATAATAATATGGGTTAGAGTATGATGTAAGTTTGTAGTTTGTATCATTTTTAAAGTTTTTATAGGCCTGAATTGTAGATTTCATATCTGTGATATATTGTGTTGCACTAACTCCTGTAATTTGATTATAAAAGCTAGAAAAAGTTATTAAACCTAATGCTGTAAAAATTATTATTGTAATTCTGGCATCGAGACCGAACATTGCACCCTTTTTTAACACTTTTAAATATCTTTCGCTTAAATTTTAATCATAATTAACAAATAATGACTTGTTATTTGACAGTTTCTTCGTTTATAATTATGCCATATAAAGAGTATAAAAATCAATAACTATAATTATATATAATTACAAAATTAAGAGAGATTTCTATGAAAAGTTTAAAAAAAGTTGTATTTGTTGGGTCTGGTAAAGGCGGGGTTGGCAAATCAACTGTTAGCTCAGGTATAGCTGTAAACCTAGCAAAAAGAGGTTATAAAGTGGGCTTATTAGATGCCGATGTTTATGGTCCGTCACAAGATACTATTATGAATTTAAAAAATGGTATTGTACACGATAATCAGCAAGAAGACATTTTACCAACTGTCGAATCATTTGGCGTAAGATGTGTTTCATTAGGCTCATTAATTAAAGATTCTCAGGCTTTAGCGTGGCGTGGCCCTATGGTTGTTTCAGCATTAAAGCAAATGGTTGATAAAACTAATTGGGGAGATGTAGAGTTTTTAGTAGTAGATTTACCACCAGGAACCGGTGATGTTGTCATGTCTATGGCTAAATTTGTTAAAGTAGATGCCGCAGTTATTGTTTCAACTCCTCAAGATGTAGCATTGTTAGATGCTAAAAAAGCTTTTGATATGTTCAATAAATTAAATATTCCAGTAGCAGGGATGGTAGAGAATATGAGTTATCATGTTTGTTCTAGTTGTGGCTCAAAAGAATATGTATTTGGTGAAAATGGTTTGGCAAAATTTGCTGAAGAATCAAATAGTCTGTTTTTAGGGGAAATACCTTTAAACATAAGTATAAGAAAAGCATGTGATGAGGGTAGTTCTTTAGCTAAATTTAATGAGTTTTCATCAATTACTGAAAATTTATTAGATAGTTTAGATAAGATAAAAGATCAAGCTATTAAAGTAGTTATTGACTAAGATTGTTAGATGCTTTAAACTAATCTCAATAAAATTTTAATTTTAAATAAAAACAAGAAAGGATAGGCAATGTCTAGTCTGACAAATATATTTTCTGGCCCTTGGGGTGATGATAAGTCTGGTAAAACATCAGAAAAAACAGAGAAAATTATTAAAGAAACAATTTTAGATTTTAAAAAAGAGGCTGAAAGAGTAAGAAAAGGAAGTTCAAACCAAAATTATGGTGGTGGCGACTTTGAAATGCCAAACCCAAATAAATTATTCGGTTTTATGATCGTTGCTGGTGCTGCTTTATGGCTAGCTAGTGGTTTTTATAAAATTACACCAGGTGAAGAAGGTGTTGTTTTAAGATTTGGTAAATATATCCAAACAACTCAACCTGGTTTAAACTATCATTTACCAGCACCTGTTGAAACAGTTATTAAAGTAAATACTCAACTAGATAATTCAACAGAAATTGGTTTTAGAAGTATTGGTAAAGCTGCTAGATACTATGCAAATAGAAGAGGCGGTAATGACTCTGATATTAGAGATGTATCATCCGAGTCATTAATGCTAACAGGTGATCAGAGAATAGTTGATTTAGACTTTGAAGTTCTATGGAGAGTTGGTAATGCTAAAGATTTCTTATTTAACTTAGAAAATCCAACAAAAACAATTCATGATGTAGCAGAAGCTGCGATTCGTGAAGTTATTGGTACTCATAAATTAGATGATGCTTTAACAGATGGTAAAACTAAAATTAAAAATGAAGTTAGAGACTTAATGACTAAAATTCTAGATGATTATAAATCTGGTATTATTATTACAGGTCTACAATGGAGACAGGTTCAACCGCCAGCTCCAGTTAAGCAAGCATTCTTGGATGTTAAAGCTGCTTTAAAAGATGCTGATAGAATGAGAAACGAAGCTGAAGGTTATGCAAACGATATTATTCCTAAAGCTAAAGGTCAAGCTGAGCAAATTTTACAAGATGCTGATGCTTATGCTCAGTCTAAAGTAGCAGCCGCAAATGGTGAAGCTAATAGATTTGAACAACAGTTAGAAGCTTATAATCAAGCAAAATCTATTACAGAAAAAAGACTTTATATTGAAGCAATGGAAGAAGTTCTAGCAAATTCAAATAAAGTTATTATGTCTAAAAACGCGGGTGGTAATGTTTTACCGTACTTGCCTTTAGATAAAAAAAATAATGTAAGATAAGGGGTTAAATAAAATGAATTTTGCAAAAGTATTATTATTAATTATTGTAGCAATTGCAGGTGTTGTATTTATTAATTCTGCATATGTTATTAAAGAAACAGAACAAGCTGTTGTGCTAGCTTTTGGTAAAGTACAAGAGGTTAACGCTAAGCCAGGTTTACATTTTAAAACACCTTTTTATGAGCAAGTAATTACACTTGATAAAAGAGTTTTAGAAACAGAGTCAAAAGCTGAAGAGTTACAGACTGTAAATAAAGAAGTTATTATCTTAAACAGTTTTACCAAATGGAGAATTGTTGATGCTAAGAAGTTCTATGAAAAGTTATTCAATCGTTCAAGAGCAAATGATAGGGTTGGTTCTGTTGTAAACTCAAATATTAGAGAGATGATTGCTAGAATTACTCTAGAAGAGTTAATTTCAGGAAATAGAGCTCAAGTTGTTGGTGATGTTATGCGTCTATCTAAACCAAAAATCGAAGGCGAATACGGTATCGAAATTATTGACATTAGAATTAAGCGTGCTGACTTACCAGAAGGAAACGCTAACTATGTTTATAATGATATGAAAGCTGAACGTAATAAAGAAGCTAAAGAGCTAAGAGCTAAAGGTTCTCAAGACTCTCAAGTTATTAAAGCAACAGCTGAAAAAGAAGTTAAAGTACTAGTTGCTGAAGCTAAAGAAAAAGCTGAAAAGATTAAAGGTAATGGTGATGCTAAATCAATTAAGATTTATGCAGATGCCTACTCAAAAGATCCTAGATTTTACGAGTTAAGCAGAACATTAGAGTCTTATAAAAAATCTTTAGGCTCTAAAGACACAACATTTGTGTTAGATCCTTCAGTAAAGTTCTTAGATTCACTACAGACTGGTAAATAATCTTGAAAAATGTTGTAGAGCAGGTTTGTATTGTTAGAGCTGTTAAAAATAGCGGCTCTAACTTTATTTTATCATTAGAACCTAAAAAGCAAAAATGTAAAGGCTGTGATGGTAAATGCGCAAAAATGCTAAAGCCAGTTGAATATATTGATATTGCTTATCATAAAGATGATTTAAAAGTAAATGATGAAGTAATGCTATATATGGATAAAAACTATTTAGCAAAGCTTGTTTTTCAGGTTTTAGGGTTACCTCTTTTAACATTGTTAGGCATTGTTATTTTAGGAACGATTTTTAACTTATCAGAAGTATTCTTAATGGCTTCAATATTTATAAGTTTATCTGTTTTATTTTTCTTACAGGTTAAATATTTAAAAATAGAAAAGCAATTAAAGCTAAAAAAATAGTTATAAAGAGAAATATAAATAAAAAAGGGGCTTGAAACCTCTTTTTTTTCTTACTTACTAAAAAGCTAATTTTAAATTAAAAGTTCAATAGTATATCAAAAGTATTAATGCTTACACTTTCACATGGTTATTTGTTTTGGTGTATAAAATGATAGGTAGACGAATGTTTATTTTTAGCAAGAAGCCCAGTGTTCTGGGCTTTTTTTAATTGATAGCTGAAAATATAATATGTATACTAAAGTCATAATAAATTTAATAACAAAAATATTTAATGTAGGAGTTTGTGTACTATGAAATATTTAATCATCTTGTTAGCTGCTTTAATATCTGCAGATGTATCTGCTGGAAGTAAGCCTGATTTGTCCGGCATAGCAGAGCCAAATACAGTAGAGATAAAAGAATTTGACTCGTATAAGGCATCGGTTAATGCCGATTATAGTGGTAGAAATAAAAATATAACCAAAACAAAAGAGTTTAAGTCTGGAGTATCAGGGGCATCATTATCACGAAGTGTGGTAATTCAAAAGTCTAGTAATGCTACTCAGCTAGAAAACTTTGAATCAGCCGTTGGAGAATTAGTTCAAAAGGTTGAAGATGATAGATCTAAGAAATCTGAAGAACATAAGTCTATTTTAAATGATTCTAAGGTTAATTTAAAAAAAGCTTATGATTATACAGCTGAAATTAATACGGATATGCTAGGGAATGAACAGGATCCTAAAGTTCAAAATGCATTTAAATGTTCAAATTTAAGGAATTGTGATACTAGTGATAGTGACGATCATGCAATAAAAGAATGTAATGAAGATCAGCGCTTAAGTTGGTCAGGTAAAGAATGGTCTTGTATTGGTATGTTTGCCGATCCTGGGAAGCCTAATTGTGGTTCAGATCAGTGGACGCATCCAGTAAATGATGGTATTGCATGTGTTGATTATATTTATATTTGGGAAAAAACAGGAGTGGCTGCTTGTCAGTCTAATAATACAGCTTCTCATATTTATGAGTGTATAAAAAAGAAATCAGTATCAGATAAATCAGGTCAGCCAGTTGCAATAGGAAATTGTTTTGGAGAATCGCCAGAAGGCCTTGATTCATGCACATATGAAGGTGTATGGAGAACAACAGGATGGTCTGGGTGTTCAAAAACTTGTGGCAGTGGTACACAAAGTAGAACTGTAACTTGTACAACAGCATATTGTAACCCAGTAACTAGACCTGCAAGTACACAAAGCTGTAATACTCAAAGATGTCCAATATCGCCAAGTTATTCGTGTCCATCAGGTTATTCACTTTCAGGAACAACGTGTCAAAAAGCTGGAAGCTGTAGATATACATATAATCAAGCTCCTTATGGTGGTGCTTATGGTGATTATTGCCAGTTAGGAGGATCTATTGGAAGTCGTAATGCTGAATGTTATTATGGAGGAAGAACTGTTTTACATAAGAATATAAGCGATCCATCTTTAGGTGATAGCAATCAACCTTATTATCTTGGGGCTAAAAAATCAAACTGTACAGGACAAGGCTGTGCTAGTGGTTATACTGCAAGGCATCAAGTATGCCTTAGAGGTGATACCAGGGGCGCAACTCCATACTGCCCAGGAGGATGGTCTTTACGAGGTGGCCTTTGCTACTAAAATAAAAAAGCTCCCAAAAAAGGGAGCTTTTTTAATAACAGAAAAAATTAGTTAATGATTTCTTGTTTTTCAATTTCTTCTAAAGTAGGTATTGAAGAGACAGTACCCAAGCGTTGTACAGCAAGTCCAGCTACAATGGTTGCATATTCAAAGTGCAATTTAAAGCTCTCTGATTCATTTTTAAGATAGTTTGATACATATGCGCCATGGAAAATATCTCCAGCTCCTGTTGAATCTTTTACTTTAATTTCAGACATTGCAGGAATTTTAAAGAATTCGCCATCTTCTAAGCCGATAACTCCTCTAATTCCTCTTGTAATTGCAGATACTTTACAGCCTTGCTGAGCTAGATATTCTAACGTATCTTTATGAGATAATTCTAAGTCATTACAAAATTGTTCAGAAACAACAGCAACATCAATATATTTTAGTAATTCTTTTGTACCCTGTCTTACAGTACCACCATCAAGCGATGTTAAAATTCCAGCTTGTTTTGCTTGCTTAGCAAGCTCAAGAGTTATTTCTGGCATGTGACCATCAAAGTGAATTATTTTAAATTTTGATAGATCGATAGTTGGTGTTTTATTATCAATATCTTTATCGCCACATAAAATAATTGCTCGTTGAATGCCATTTGGAATAATTACAGAAAGAGATGTTTTGCTAGCTTCTACCGCATGAATTACAATATCTTCTTTCTTATAAAGTTCTTGGATAAGTACATTTAAATCATCACTTGCCATTGGTGTTATAATTTCAGTTTTTGAACCAAGGCGGCTAACTGTACAGCCTGCAACAGTTGCGTTACCGCCCAAGTTAACAGCATATTTTTGATCTCTAAGTTTATTATCACCTAGCGGAATTGCTACTGTATCTAACGTAATGTCAAGGTAGGTATTTCCAACGAATAGAGCTTTCATCTTAGTAGGGGCTTTCTCTTTAAATTTTTGTTTATTATTTTAGCAATATGTCATCCTGGACTACGATCCGGGATCTCTGAGGTAGAGAGGTGTATTTTCCGCAGAGATGCCAGATCAAGTCTGGCATGACATTAATAAATTTCGTATCTTTTTAGATTACAATATAAAGTCTTACTTATCAATAAAAAACAAGCTCAGGTAAGAGCTTGCTTTGTCTTTAATTTAAATACTGTTGCAAAGATGACTTAGTTTACTTGTCTTCTTAAGAATGCAGGGATTTCAAGTTCATCTAATCTTGATTTGCTTGCTTTAACTGGAGCTTCTTCTTGTACTGGAGCAGGTTGATCAGCTACAGGCTCTTCAGTTTTAACTACTTCTTTTTCTTCTTTTTGAGAAAATAATCCACCTAATAAGTCTCCTGCAAAGTTTGAAGGCTCTTTAGGCTCTTCAGATTTAACATTTTTCTTATTTACAGATGTTTGAATATTATCCATGCTAATAGTTGGTTTTGCTTCAACAACAGGCTTTGCTTGAACTGGAGCTGGCTTTTCTTGTGGTTGGAAAATACCTAAAGAAGGCCTGTCTGAATTAAAACCCCTAGGGTTTGTAGCACCGCCTAAGCCAGTAGCAATTACGCTAACTCTAACATTGCCTGACATTGTAGGGTCAATTGTTGTACCAAAGATGATGTTTGCATCAGGGTCAACTTCTTCTCTAATTCTGTTTGCAGCTTCATCAGCTTCATAAAGAGTCATATCTTCACCACCGATAACGTTGATTAATACGCCTCTAGCGCCAGCCATTGAAATACCATCAAGTAGTGGGCTTGAAATTGCAGCTTCAGCAGCAATAATAGCTCTGCGTTCACCTTCAGATTGACCAGTACCCATCATAGCAGGGCCAGTTTCAGACATAACAGTTTTAACGTCGTTAAAGTCAACGTTGATTAAACCACGTTGTAGAATTAAATCTGTAACACCTTGAACGCCTTTATAAAGAACTTCATCAGCAAGTTTAAATGCATCTGTTAAAGTAGTTCTTTCGTTTGCAATTCTAAATAGGTTTTGGTTAGGAATTGTAATAACTGTGTTTGCGTATTGTTGTAGTTCTTCTAAACCAGCTTCTGCTAGTTTCATACGTCTTGAGCCTTCAAAACTAAATGGTTTTGTTACAACTGCAACAGTTAAAATACCCATATCACGAGCTGCTCTTGCAACAACTGCGGCAGCACCAGTACCTGTACCACCTCCCATACCAGCTGTTACGAACACCATGTGTGAGTCTTTAATTGCTTCGCAAATTTCTTCAAATGATTCTTCTGCAGCTTGTGCGCCAACTTCTGGGCTAGCACCTGCACCTAAACCTTCAGTGATTTCTTTACCTAACTGAATTCTTGCATCTGCAGAGCTACCTTTTAAAGCTTGCAGGTCAGTATTTGCTACAACAAATTTAACTCCGTTAAGGTCAGAGTTAATCATATTGTCAACAGCATTACCGCCACCACCACCAACACCAATAACGGTGATTCTAGGCTGATGTGTGTCTTCTTGTGCTAAACTAATTTTTAATGACATTGCCAATTCCTTATAATAAATTGCTTGTTTGTTATAAATTCTGTCTGTATATTTCGCTCTATATGTGATTTTTTTGTATAAAACAAAGAGCTTTATTCATACTTATGTGATATTATAACAACATAACATATTTTTTTATTATTTACTAGAGATAAAGGCAAAAAAAGTTATTTAAAAAATGATTTTTTGAAATTAAATAGCATTTTGCTGAATTTAGACTTTTTGTAAGAATACTCAGGTTGCTTGCTATGCTTTTCAGATAGATAAATAATACCACCAGAAACGGTGATGAATCTAGGATTTGAAGAGATATTAGTTGTTCCTTCTAATAAATTAACACTTGCTACTCTAATACTGCTATTAAAGATAATTTGTGCTAAATCTGTGATTCCTTTAAGGTTTGAACCACCACCAGTTAGAACAATTCTGTTATTAAAGATGTGTTGATATGGAGCGATTTTATTTTTAACTAGCTCTAAAATTTCTTCCATACGAGGTTGGATGATTCCGCAAACATAACTTTGAGAAACAAAGTTAACATTGTCTTTTGCATCACCAACTTTAACGTATTCGATAGATTTTCCGCTTTCAATTAAATTGCTTGAAGCAACGCCTTCTAAAGATTTAATTCTTTCAGCGTCTTCTAGTGAAATTGAAAGGCCGTGCGCTAAATCAGATGTAACATGGTAAGCACCTAAGCCAATTGAATCAATTAGAATAAGTTTGCCATTGTAATAAATTGAAATGTCAGTAGAAAAACCGCCAATATCAATTAGGCATGTACCAAGTTGTTTTTCATCTTCAATTAGTGCAGAGTAACCATTTGCAACATTTGATGCAATGATTTCATCAATATAAAAGCCTGCCATTTCAACAGCTCTAATAATATTATTTAAAGGCTCTTGTTTTGCGCTGATAATATTGATTTTTGCTTCTAATTTAGAACCAACCATATTTAATGGGTTTTTAATTCCTTTATAATCATCTAAAGTATAATCAACAGGAATTGCATGTAAGATCTTTTTGTTAGTCTCAACGTGTTTTGCTTTAGCTAGATCAATTAGCTTTTCTACATCTTCAGAAGTAATTGCTTTATTGTGTAAGATAAGCATAGAATCGGTTATTTTAGATTCTAAAGATATTCCGCCAACACAAATGCTAACGCTTTCAATATCTACTCCTGCCATATTTGCAGCTTGCTCAATAACTTTCTCAATTGCTTGAGCAGTTTCTTGCATGTTTACTACAACACCCCTTTGAATACCAAAACTTGAAATTTGTGAAAAGCCGATAAGTTTAAGATTACTTTCAGTTTTTTCAGCAATAAAACAAGTGATTTTAGTACTGCCGACGTCTAAGCTTGCAAATATTTCTGGAGCCATGTTAATCCCTTAAAAATGGTTGGTTAAAAAAATTATTACTTAAGTCTTGCTAGTACTTTAGCATGTAACTTAGAGTTTGATACGATAATTGAAGAAGTATTTTCTTTTAATTCTCCAGATTTAAAGTCAGTTGCTACAGCGCCTGATTCTAAAGCAAATAGTTTTGCAATTAGAATTTCTTGTGATGTTAAGCCTGTTGCAACAAATGCATCTTTTTTACCGCCAACTACTAGCATTAGGTCTAGTAAACTTGCATCTGTAACTCTTAAAGCTTGGTTGTTTGTAGCTTCTGTAGTAATAAGTTCAACAACTTTATTAAAGTCTTTTTCATCTGCAAGTTTTTTGTTTGAGTAAACAACAAAGTCGCATGACTCTTTTCTCATTGAAGTTCTAAGTCTTACATTTTGAGAGAATGCACCATTGCTGTTGCTTGCAAAGAATTTATCATCTGTAAAAGGGTTAAAGATGAATGCATCTTGAGTAATACCTTTTGCATCAATAAAGGCCATAGCAATATAAGCATCATCGTGTGAGTGGTTGATGTGCTTTAAGCCACCTAAAGGAATGATGATGAATTGTGTACCATCGTGATCTTCAGGTGTGTATGGAGTTGTATTTTGGAATGAAATAGCTGAATTAGGGAATGACTCGATAAGTCTTTCGTGTAATTTAACAATAATGCTTGCTACCATTTTTTCAACAACTGGTTGGAAATCTTCTCTTTCACCAGTCATTTTTTCAATTTTAACTAAATCTTGGTTTAGTTTTCTTGTTAGCAGCTCTAAGCTTGCTTCCATAAAGTTTTGTTTTGGAGTGATACCTGCCATGATTATGCTCTTTCTACGTATGTGCCGTCGATTGTACTAATAACAATTTTTTCACCAGATTCAATAAATTGAGGAACCATAACTGTTTGGCCGTTTTCAACTTTTGAAGTTTTGTATGATGAAGTAACTGTTTGACCTTTAATTGCAGCTTCTGCTTCAACAATTGTCATAATAACTTGCTTAGGCAGTTCAATGCTTAATGGCTTTTCTTCATGGAAAGATACTTTAACTTCCATGCTTTCTGTTAGCCATACTTTTTGCTCACCGATTGTTTCTTCGTTGATTTCAATTTGCTCATAGTTTGTCATATCCATGAATGTGTAGTTATCACCGTCTGAAAATAGATATTGCATCTCTTTTTCTTCTAGAATAACTCTTTCAACGTTTTCTGATGAACGGAATCTTTCGTTAAGCTTTGTACCGTTGATAATGTCTTTCATTTCTGCTTGAATAAAAGCACCACCTTTACCCGGTTGTGTGTGTGAAAGTTTTGAAACTTTCCATAACTTACCCTTGTACTCAAGGATGTTACCTGTGTTAATATTGTTTGCTATAATTTTCATTTCTAAAATAACCCGTTTGATTTTATCTTGAATTTGTAATATATATTGATATAATATAGTTATATAATATTTAGCAAGAAATGGCAAAAATTTCAATTAAATTCAATCAAAAAAGAAAAAAACATGTTAAAAAAATTTATAATTCTGCTAATTGGTCTAACACTTTTGGCTAAAAATAGCTCAGCATTGGTTAGTTTTCAGCTAGAAAATGCACCTTTTGACCTAAATTTAAAGGTTGAGGATAATTTTATGGTATTGGAGGCTAAAAATGCTGACTTTACCTTTTTATACAATAAAAAAAATGAAGTTATTTATGTTAAGCATAAAAACTTACCTAAAACCTATAAAATTGCTTATAGTAAAATTTCAGGTAGTAAATTTAGAACTAATTTAAAGGCTGAAAACTCTCAGCTTAATTTAGCAAGTTATGATTCTGAGTTATATTCAATTAAATTTGCAGGAAGAGACTGTTTTCAGGTTTATGGTTCAAAAGATTTAGGCGGTAGTTTAAAATCTAGTTTTAGTTCAGCTTTTGCCTTATATAAAGGCTTTGTGTATTTTACAGGGCAAATGCAGGCTCCAAAAAGATGTCAAGAAGTTGTAATTAGTGACTCTATTGACCCTAAAGTAGGCTTTCCATTAGCTATTTTTTATAAAGAAAAACAAGTAAAAGTTTTAGAAGTAAAAAATGAAGAAGTTTCTATAAAGCAGTACCTTAAAGAGCGTAACTTAGAAATGAAAAAGGCAGTTGCTCCTAGTTTAAAATTGCAATATGAATTAATGTTATCGTTACTTTCTGAAAATCAACAAAAAACTTTTAATTCAACGTCAAAAAATATGTCAATAGATGTAAAAATTCGTGCAATTGATAATTTGTTAAAAGGATTTTAGGTAAAAGTGGCGAAAAAGCTTGCAATTTACTAAAAAAATAATTAGAATTATTAAAAGCAAAAAGTTGGCCCTATGAAACAGGGGTAGATTTGATGAAAATATAGAGAAATAAAGAAAATTAATTGGAGGGTAATCCCATAAAATCGTTTGCAAGAGGTGGTAAGCCACAAAAAGATACTACAATGCTAAATGAAAATATTAGAGCAAAAGAAGTAAGACTAATTGGCGCAGAAGGAGAGCAACTTGGTGTTGTTCCAACAAAAGAAGCGTTACATAAAGCTATTGGCTTAGGTCTTGACTTAGTAGAAGTAGCGGCTACAGCAAATCCACCAGTATGTAAAATTTTAGATTACGGTAAATTTAAATACCACGAGCAGAAAAAAGCAGCTCAAGCTAAAAAGAACCAAGTAGTAATTAATGTTAAAGAAATTACACTTCGTCCTGTTACAGAAGAAAATGACTATCAAGTTAAATTGAAGAAAATGATTAACTTCTTAGGTAATGGTGATAAGCTTAAAGTTACTATGAGATTTAGAGGTCGTGAAGTAGCTCACAAAGAAATTGGTATGAAGCTAATGCAAAGAATTGAGCAAGACTTACTAGAATACGGTAAGATTGAATCAAGACCAAAAATGGAAGGTCGTATGATGAGTATGTCATTTGGCTCATTAACATCTAAAAAGTCAAAATCAGCTAAAGATAATGAAAAGAAAATGGCTGGTCAAGCTTAAGTTTTTTAAGAAGCGTAGATAATCTACGCTTTTTTTATGGTAAGCAATACAATTATAGGTATAAAAAATGAAGAGTAAAGAAAGAAGAGTGAATAACCCAGAACTAAACGCAGAGGCAATAGCTAGGGGTTTAAAAAGAAGACGAGAAGATAAATTAAATAGTTATTTTTATATAGGAGCAATAGTATCCTTAAGCTTGTTGCTTTTGATTTTTGCTATTGGGTCTTTTTTTGTTTAAGTTTTTAATTGAAATAATATAGGAATTTATTAAAATGTTTAATTTTTTGAAAAGAATGGATGGTTGGAGTCATGGTTTGTATATGGCTTTGATTTCATATCCTTTATATAATGTTGTGGCAAAGTACTGCTTTTATAATTATGAAACGCATCCATTAGTTTTTACTTGTTTTATGACGATATGGTCATCATTGGCTGTGCTACTTTTTTCAAGAGGGTCGGCATTAATAACTGAAACTTTAGTTTCTATTCATACTTGGATAATTGCATTTATTAAAATATTAACATTAGTTCTAGGTGTTTATATTGTTACATTTGTTTCTGCCTCCGAAGCTTCTTTATTATTAAGAATATCATCTGTTTTGATTTTTATTATAACATTGTTTATGGGTCAGAGTACTTCAAAAAAAGAGTTAGCATTTTCACTGCTTTCTTTTGCTGGTATTGGCCTTATGTTATTTAGTATAGATGTAAGCCATAATGATAGAATATTAATAGCAGTAATTATTTTCTTTAGAGGACTATTTCAAGCTATAGAATTTTTATCTATTGAGTTTCATAAAGCAAATAATAAGGCGGTTTCAAAAAAAGACACTAGTAGGGTTTCTGCTTTAGTTGCAGCAATTAGTGCTTTTGTTTTTACAATATTTTGTTTGGTTATGGGTGGGTTTAAGGTATTGCTCGGTTCAGAAGGAAATCAAGTTTTAGCAGCATTTTCTGACCCTGTAGAGTTCTTTGATTTAAAAATTATTTTAATTACAATGATTGCAGGTGGACTTATTAGTGGAGTTTCAAATTACTGTAAGTTTCATGCAGGAAAAACAATTTCTGCGAAATACTTATTAGCATTGATTTCACTGCAGCCTTTAGCAGCTATGTTTTATGAATTTTTACTGAGTAAATATAATATGGCTAGTTTAAGAGATTTCGGAATGATTGATGGCTTTGCTTTTGCTTTTGTTATTTTAGGTAATATTGGTGTTGCCTTAGCAGGAGTTAAAATTTTGAAAAAAGTTAAAACATCTAATGCAACAGAGCTTAATGAAAAATATAATCTAGTATCACAAGATCAGGTTCAACACGCTAAAGAACTAGTTAGCTCTTCAGCAAAGTTTTATCAAAATAACCTTGAATTAGTTGCTAAAAACTTAGAAGTAAAAGATTCAATTGTTATTGATTTACTATCGTTATCTGAATCTGAGGATTATCGTTTATCAAATAGTAATTTTAATTCTATTACTAAAAATTATTACCAGAAAGTGTCGACCAGAGATGGGCTAACTGGTTTATATAATAGATCAAGATTAGAACAAAAAACGCAAGAAATGATAGATTCTGGTCAAAAATTCCACCTATGCTTTATTGATTTAGATAAGTTTAAGGCAATTAACGATATTTATGGGCATGATGCAGGTGATGAGGCTTTAAAATATACGGCTGAATTAATGGAAAAAGCAAACCCTGATGGCTTTAACGGGCGTAATGGTGGCGATGAATTTATTATGATTATTTTTGATAAGCATGAGACGGTAATCGATAAATTTATTAAGCTATTATCTAAGGATTTAAGCTTTAATGGCAATAAAATTCCAGTAGGGGCGTCATTAGGTTTAAGTTATTGTAAAGACGATAGTTTATTGTTAGATGATTTGATTAAAGTTGCCGATGAAAATATGTATAGTAATAAAAAAACAACATAAGGTAGTTAATAATAGTCTTTTCAATTTTTTATAAGGCTATTTACTTGCTGAATACTAAAAACCAGTTTATACTTTTTTATAGACTGGTTTTTTAGAAAAATAAAAAAGAAATAGATTATAAAGCAGTATGAAAATTCATGATATTTTAATTGTTGGAGCAGGGTTAACAGGCTTAAGAGCTGCCTTTGAAGGTATTACAGCTGATTTAGATGTAGCAGTTTTAACAAAAGTACACCCATTAAGATCACACTCTTGTGCAGCACAAGGTGGTGTAAATGCAGCAATTGATAAAGATGATGACTGGCGAGATCATGCATATGATACAGTAAAAGGTGCTGATT
>Ga0070724_10000812_pt1 | contig 20362 bp, 19 predicted proteins | sample tdDd001_FD_67278 | JGI IMG/M metagenome (GOLD analysis project Ga0070724, IMG submission 67278) | Marine sediment microbial communities from the Atlantic coast under amendment with organic carbon and nitrate - tdDd00.1 | ecosystem: Environmental > Aquatic > Marine > Coastal > Sediment | place... | reverse complement strand
GAGAGATTGCAGTAGACCCATACCACGAAAACAGATATACTGGAAGTTTTATCATTATTGATAAATATACTAATGCTACTGTTGGTGCTGGTATGATTGTATCTTCTGTGGAAGGTTTTGCAAAACTTGAAGAAGAGACAAAAGAGTATACTCAAGCAGAAAAAGAATTAAATGCTTTCATTAGAAAGAATTACCCAGAGTGGAATTGTAAGGCTATCTAATGTCAAAAAATTTAACTCTTAACATAGAACAAATCAAGAAAGATAAGGATGGATTAGATGTCTTAAGTGACATCTATATCTATGCTGTTTTAGGTGAAAGAGTAAGTGATGAAGACCTAATCAGATTTAAATGGTATGGAATTCATCCACAAGAGGGAAGTAAAGACCTATTTGAGTTAAAAATCCCTCTTCCTTTAGGTCAACTAACACTTGAGCAAATCAAAACTCTATCACTAATTTCAAAAGAGTATGCAAAAAATAGTCTAAATATTTCAGATGAACAAAAAGTAGAATTAAAGAACTTAAAAATCCATGATTTGCCACATATTTTTAATCTTCTACACAATGTAAATCTAAGTACTATTTTTGAATCAGGTCATAACGTAAGAAGTGTTATTACTTGTCCAGTAAATGGAATTGATTCAACACAAATTGCAGATGTTAGCGAATTAGCACAAAAACTAAACACTGCTTTTATTGGAAATAAAAACTTCTCAAACCTACCAAACAAACTTCAAATTGCAATTAGTGGTTATGCTGAAGGTTGTGCTTTAGGTTATACACCAGAAGTAAGCTTTAATGCACACAAAAATGAAAAAGGGAAGATTCTATTCTCTATTAAAGTAATTGGTGAGCATTTAGGTTTTGTTACTCCATCTCAAGTAGTTAATACTGCAAGAACTATTGCTAAAATCTATAAAGATTTTGGAAATAGAGATGATATTGAAGAGAGTACTTTTGAATACTTAGTAGGTTCATGGGGATATATGAAATTCTTCGATATTTTAGACTCTTCTGTTTCATTTAGAATTAAAACTGATGACTTAGAAGAGGATGAAACTGTAGGAAAACAACCCAGACTGGGAATCAATGAGAGTAAAATAGAGGGTGAAAGCTATATTGGTTGTATCGTAAGAAACAACAATATTGGTTCAACTGGATTAGAAAAGCTAGCCTCTTTATTAGAAAAGTATGAAGCATCAAAAATCAAAGTTACTCATAAAGGTAATATTATTGTTTTAGATGCAAAAACAAAAAGTGCAAATGAGTTTGCAAAAGATTTAGAAAAAATAGACCTAAACCCCTTCTCTTAAAAAATAAAGACAAGTTTTTTAACTTTGTCTTTATTCCTTATCTTTATTACTACTAAAATAATTTATATCAACTTGCTGAGCATTTTTCAGCTCTTTATTTTCAAATCTAACAACTTTTTTATTTTTAAGCGTAATATTCTCTTTAAATAAAGTTGTAGTATCTATACATTCTTTAGTTTTTTTAAACAAACTATTTCTACTATCTAATGATAAAGTATTTAATTTTTCATAATTAAATAAACCTATAACACTATGTAGTTTTTTTATATTATTTTGATGTTTATATTTAATTCCATAAGATTCTAAACTTTGTCTAAATTTTATTAAAGTTTTTTCAGATTCTTCATCTAGAGCTAACTCCAAAACAACTAATCCATTTTCTTCTAGGATAAGTGTATAATTAACTACTGTTAAACTAATAGATTTTTCCAATTTATCAAAAATATTTTTTGTATAAAAAAACAAATTATCATTTAATCCAATTAGTGTAATATGAAGATTATCAGTATAAGCTTCATAAATATCTGAACTTAAATTACACAAATTTTTATTGAACTTATTTATGTAATTTTTCATTTGTATTTCATAGTCAAAAATACATGTATAACCAATACTATTAGTATCTTTACGATAGTAAAAAGTATCTCTAAGTTCATCTATATTAAACATTTTCTCACTTTATATGTATTTTAAAGATTATATCATTCTAATTATTTATTTATGTTCATAAAAAATTAGGATTAATAAGGTATAATTATATAGTTAATAATAACAACTAATTTAAAATGAGAGCTTAATGACTAGAAATATTTATAGACCTTTTTTCGATACAAATACAAATACATTAGATTTTATCAGATATAACACTATTGGAAAAAACAAAAAAGAGTATTTTGATTACACTGCTTCAGGTCTTGCTTTTAGACAAATTGAAAATAGAATTAGAGATGTATTAGAGACTTATGCAAATACGCATTCAAGAGAGTCATCTAATGCTGATATCACTAGTAACTATTATGAATTAGCAAGACAAAATATTGCAAAATCTTTAGAGTTAGATGAAGACTTTGCAGTAATCCCAAGTGGTTGTGGAACAACTGCTGCTATAAAAAGACTTCAAGAGTTATTGGGAGTTTATATTCCTCCTGCAACTAAAAAAAGATATGGTATTAAAATCAACAAAAAAGATATGCCACTTGTAATTGTAGGACCTTATGAACACCACTCAAATGAAGTTTCTTATAGAGAAGCACTTTGTGAAATCAAAAGAGTAAAGTTAAATGATGAAGGTCTAATTGATTTAGACCATCTAAAAAAACTGTTGAAGAAAAATAAAGGAAGAGAAATTATCGGTTCTTTCTGTATTGCTTCAAATGTTACGGGTATTATTACTCCATACAAAAAAATCTCTAAGATTTTAAGAAAACATGATGCTTTAGTATGTTTTGATGCAGCTGCAAGTTCACCATATATGAATATTCCTTGTGAACTGTACGATGCAATATTCATGTCTCCCCATAAACTTCTTGGAGGGCCTGGATCATGTGGTATCCTAGCAGTTAGAAAATCACTTATTGATACTGAACTTTCACCTACTTTTGCAGGTGGTGGAACTGTTGAGTATGTAAATAAAAAAGAACAAGTTTATCAAAAAGAAGTAGAGCTAAGAGAAGATGCTGGAACACCTGGTATTCTACAACTTATTAGAGCTTCACTTGCTTACCAACTTAGAAATGAGATTGGTTTTGATTTTATCAAACAGCAAAAAAATGAACTAAAAAAGATTTTAATAACTGAACTAAAAAAGATTCCAAACTGTGAGATTTATGGAAACCAAGGTGAAGATAATATTGGTATTGTATCATTTAACATCAATGGTCTAGATCCATATGAACTGTGTGCAAAACTATCTTCTAACAAAGGTATCCAAACAAGAGCTGGATGTTCATGTGCAGGACCATATGGTCACGATTTACTTGGAATCAAAAATGTACATATTGATAACAAACCAGGGTGGTTAAGAATATCAATCCACTTCTCTCAAACAAAAGAAGAGATTTTAAATCTAGCTTCTGCTATTGCAACTTTATCTAAATAAAGACTTTCGTCTTTATTTAGTATTGCGAGTCAATCATATAAACCTGATTTCTACCCTTATCTTTTGCAAAGTATAAAGCATCATCAGATCTTTGATATAACTCCTCTTTTGAGAAGCCTTGAATATTATCACTAAAAAATACTCCAATTGATATAGTGACATGCTTATTTATCTTTGAGCCTTTATGCTCAATTTGAAGTTCACTTACTGCTTCATTAATATCACAAGCAAATCTATATGCATCAGCTTTACTACTTGAAGAGAACACTATTGCAAACTCTTCTCCTCCCAGTCTAAAGCCCATATCTGTTGTTCTTTTACATTTTTGCTTTATAACCTTTGCAATTTCATAAAGAGCTTCATCACCCATAAGATGTCCATATGTATCATTGTATTGTTTAAAGAAATCAATATCTAAAATCATCATAGCAAATGGGTTTTTATATCTTTTTGCATTCTCTACAGAGATTTCAAAGATTCTATTAAACTCTCTTCTATTATATAGTTTTGTAAGCTCATCTGTAACAGAGATTCTCTCTACTTCTTTTTGATATGTAATATCTTGAACATAAGCTGTAAAAGCTGATATTTTACTGTCTGAATCAATAGTTGGTTTTATTAGAACTTTAGCATTAAACAGTGTTCCATCTTTCTTTTTATTTTTAAGTTCCCCTTGCCATACCTTTTTATTTAAAATAGTATTCCATAGATCTTTATACGTACTACTTTCAGTATCTTGATGTTTTAAAACACTATGTTTATTTCCTATTAATTCCTCTTTTGTATAACCTGTAAGGTCACAATAAGCCTGTGATACATCAAGTATATATCCATCAATATCTGTAATTGATAAATATACATACTCATCAATTACTTTAATCTCTTTTTCTAATCTCTTTTTAGTTTGAAATAACTGTTCATTTAACATGTTTGGAATTATTGAGATTATTAAAGCAAGTGGCAGTGATAAAAAAAGAACAATTAGTGTAACTGTATAAATATAGTTTCTTTCATTCTCTTCAATCTCTTTTAGCTTCAGAATATTTGGTTCGTAAAATACAGATAATTGATCTTGATTAGGAATGATTGGGCTAATTGATTGAGAAATATAGTAATCATTTAAACCTTTTTCTTTAGATATCTCTATTAAATACTCATTGTATTTATACAAGTTATACTCTTTATTTAAATATCTACTCCATGAATTATCTATAACCTTTGAATCTTTTTCTATTTTATTATGAATAAACTCTCCATCCACATCAAAAATAGAGATATTAAAAAACGAAGAATCAACAAAATCTTTTAATATTTGCTCAAAAAAGATATTCATAATAACAATACCTTTAAATGCATCTCCTTCATATACTGGTGTACCAATTCTAAGGGTTGGAACAATAGGTTTTTCTATAACACCATGCTCCATATTTAAATCAAGTTTTGAATACCAGATTAATCCATCTGTTTTTTCTTTTATCTCTTTGAAATAATATCTAGAGGATTTATTTTGTAGATTCTCTGTTTTTAAAGTGATATAATCATCATTAATCTTACTTCTATCGTATCTTATTTTCTCAAATCCATTTTCATCAATATATCTAAGTTGGGATAGGTCTTTGTTTGTGCTCATAACAAACTTAAATAGATCAAGCACCTTATAATCAAGATTTTTTGTTTGTAAATATTCATTAAAAAGTAGACTTTGTCTTAAGAAATACAGATTACTTACAAAGCCATCCATTTTTATTTTTAGATTTGTTGTTTTTATTTTAAAACTCTGTTTTTGAGCTTCTAGAACTTTTGTTTTTGTATTTTTAGCTTGATAGTGTTTTGTAATAGAGTATGAAATTGTAGAAATTATTGCACCATATAAAACAAACATAACTACAAAAAGTAGCTTCATATATAGTGGTTTATTAATAAAAAAAAGAAAAAGCTTCTGCATTTTTTTCACTATCAGTCCTTATGTAACATAAATTATAACAAATATTAGTTTTAAATATCATATGAAAAATTTTATTATTTAATATAAATTTTACTTTTCATTAAATATTCGTTAATTATTAAGCATTATAATTTTCCCATGAGTTTTATAATATTTTTTTCTGTGTTTATAACTTTATTCGCATTTCAAACTTTTATTATAAAAACACGTCTTATAAACAACCTTGACTTTAACCTTAAGACGAAAAAATATTTAAGCTCGTTTTTATATATCACCTTTATTGGGGTATGTTTATACCCTTTTGCACGATATTACCCCGTAGTGCCTAACTGGCTCTACTTCCTCCTTTCCCTACCGATTGGGGTGATTTTTCTTACATTTATCATAACAATTATTCATGAAATCATCTCATTTGGTGTTAAAAAAACAACATTCAAATCAAATAGAAGAGACTTTTTCAAAAAATCACTAGATATTGGTGTATTATCTGCGGTAGTTGCAACAAATACAAAAGCTATGGATAATGCAAAAAGCTTAGAATTAGAGAAAGTTGATGTAAAAATAAAAAATCTAAAAAAACCCTACTCTGTAGTACAGCTAAGTGATATACATATTGGTGGGCTTATTGATAAAGAGTTTATATCAAATATGGTTCAAAGAGTTAATGACTTAAAACCAGATGTTATTGTAATTACAGGTGACTTAGTAGATACAAAACTTGATTACGCAGCACCAGCATTAAATGAACTTGCCAAATTAAAAGCAAAATATGACACATATTTTATTGTTGGGAATCATGAGTATTTCCATGGAGTTGAAAATATCATCTATTATGTTAGTAATTTAGGTATAAAAGTACTTGAAAATGAAAATGTATATATTGGTGAAGAAACCCAAGGCTTTAACCTAGTAGGTGTTTATGATAGATTTGGGGCAAGATATGGGGCATTTGAACCTAATATCAAAGAGGCTTTAGAAGATAAAAAAGATTCTCCTACAATTTTATTAGCACACCAACCAAAATATATTGAAGAAATAGAAGATACAAGTCAAATTGATTTAGCTTTATGTGGACATACCCATGGAGGACAAATCTTCCCATTTAACTACCTTGTTAAACTGCAACAACCTTATGTAAGAGGTTTAAATATTCACAATGAACATACACAAGTTTATGTAAATAAAGGTACAGGATTTTGGGGACCACCTATGAGATTAGGTGCTAGTTCTGAGATTACTTTACTAAAGCTGTCATAAGACAGCTTATTATAACCCTATAGAGTATTGTTTTAAGAAGTTCTCTAAATATCTTATCTCTTCTTGATCATAAGACTTTAAAATCTCTAAAGATTTTACAATATGCTCTTTTAAGTCTAATGAATCGATTGAATCAATATGTAGAATATTTTCAATATTATCTATTTCAAAAAAACACTTATTAAATCCAAGTAAAATAGTATCATCGTTAAATTGAATATAGTTGAACTTTACATTTGTTGCAGCAAACTCACAATCTTTTGTTTTTATTCTAACTTTAATAGCTGATTTTAATTGTAATAGTTGAATAACTGTTAGAAGTGAATAGTGAGCTTTAGACTCTACATTTAAAGAGATTAGTATTTTTGTAAGAGTTGTTTTTAACTCCTCTTTATCTTCTAATTCCAAAATCCCACTATTAGTAATATCAACTGATTCTATAATATCAGCATAATCATCTTTTACTTCATAGGTATCGTTTATCATCTCTTTACCTTCATGCATTAAGATGATTCTTTTTGATAAGTCTTTGAATACCTTTGTATAGTTTTCCGTGTTTATTCTAATAGTTGATGGAAGTTCATACTTTTCATAAAAAGTTACATTTGTTTTTTTAAGTTGTAAAAAACCTCTTTTTAAGAGGTATTCAAAACCTTCTGCTATTTTTTCATTTAAATCATAGTTATTAAACTCTTTTGTATAAACAACATTTTTAAAATCTTTTTGTGAAAATGCATCATCTTTATTTTTAATAGCATAAGTTAGAATATTTACAATCAACTCAAATGTACAACTTTTCATGGGTTATCCTTATATAGACTCTTTATGGTAGTGATTTTATAAAAATCTCACTTAATTACTTGTTACACAATCTATAACAAAAGTAATTTAAATGAAGTATAAATCATATTTTTTCTGTTTCATTAGTTTACAAAATTTTAATTGTTTGTGTTATACTACAAAATGAAAATAAAAATTTACAAATATGTAGTACAATAATTTTTGAAAAACTATTAGTACAAAAAAGTAATTTAGGAAAAATGATGGATACAACACAAAAAAAGCGAGTTATTGTTATTGGAGGGGGATATGCTGGTATCTCTTTGATGCATAAACTAAAAAATAACAATAATATTGAATTAACTTTAATAGATAAATCACAAAAGCACTTACTACAAACCCATATACATAAGTACTTATCTGGCCATTATAATAAAGATGATATCACTTTCAATCATGAAAAGTATTGTAAAGAGAATAGTATTGAGTTTATTTGTGATGAAGTTCTTAGTATTAACTATGAAAACAACTATGTTCTAACAAGACAAGAACATCTACACCACTACGACTATATAGTGATTGCTACAGGTTCTATTTCGATATTTCCAAAACAAATAGAAAATGTTATAGAGTACACAAAAGATATCAAAAATATTGATAACTTAGACTATTATAGAAGTAAGTTTTTTAAACTACTTGAATCAAGTCCAAATGATGCAAATATAGTAGTAGTTGGAGGTGGAGTTTCTGGTCTTCAAATAGCTTGTGAATATGCTCACACAATCGAAAATAAGGGATTTTCAACCGAAGATATACAAGTAACTATTGTTGAGGGAATGGAGACTTTACTTCCTGGAATGGATCCATATCTAATCAAAAAATCTGAAGAAAGATGCCAACAATTAGGTATAAAAGTTGTAAATAAACTCTTTGCTTCAAAAATAGAAAAAGATAAAATAATCCTATCAAATGGGGATGAATTACCTTATGATATGCTGTTATTTGTAATAGGTGCTATTGGTAACTCGATAGCTAATATGGATGAAAAAATACTTCAAAACCAAAGAAATCAACTAATAGTAGATGACTATTATAGAGTGATTCCCCACGAGAATGCCTTTGCAATTGGGGATATAGTACAAGCAAAAGACATAAAGACTGAAAGCTTCCAAGCCCCTACAGCTCAGGCTTCTAGAATGCAAGCGGAGCTTACTGCAAAAAACATTATTAATAGTATGCAAAATACTTCACTAATTGCTAATAATATCTCAAACAAAGGAATACTTATTGACTTAGGTGGTCCAAATTGTGCAATAGGAAGACTATTTAACATCAATTTATGGGGTAAACCGGCCCTTTGGTTTAAAAAACTAATATACTCTTTACATACTCAAAAATTCAACTAAAATCATAATATATTAATAGTACGAAAAAAGCCCATATTTTCGTGCTATTTTAATGCTATTTTTCCATTTTTTATACTTTTTATTACAAATTTTGCATTTTTTAGTAAAAAAGTGTCATAAATTTTAAGATTTAAATATTTTATACTACTTTTTTATGTAAATTTTAAGTTTTTGTGTAATAGAATTTTTCATATCAGGATAGATTAAGCTTTTTGTTCTGACTACAATCTTAATAAATAAGGATGAGAATATGAAAAAAATGTGGAAAGTTTCTATAGGTCTTTTAGCTTTAGGTTTAACATATACAACAGCAAGTGCTAAAGACACTATTAAAATTGGTGCACTAGTTGCAGCTACAGGTCCTGCTTCATTTTTAGGTGATCCAGAATTAAAGACATTACAACTTTACGTTGAAAAGATCAACAAAGCGGGTGGTGTATTAGGAAAAGATTTAGAACTAGTTGCTTACGATACTGGTGCTAATCCTAAAAAAGCTACTACATTTGTAAAAAGATTAACAAAACAAGATGAAGTAGTTGCAGTTATTGGTGGTTCTGCTTCTGGTGAAACAATGGCTATCTTACCATTTATCAAAAAAGCAAAAATTCCATTAGTATCAATGGCAGGTTCAATTAAAATTGTTGAGCCAGTAAAAAAGTATGTATTTAAAACTCCAGCTACAGATAGAATGGCTTGTCAAAAAATCTTTGAATACTTAAAAGGTAAAGGGCAAACTAATGTTGCTCTAATTTCTGGAAACGGTGGTTTTGGAAAATCAATGAGAGGTCAATGTAAAGATGTAGCAGGTGACTATGGAGTTAAGATTGTAGCAGATGAGACTTACGGTCCAAAAGATACAGATATGACTTCACAATTAACTAAGATTAAATCAATGGCAAATGTACAAGCTGTTGTAAATCCTGGTTTTGGTCAAGGTCCAGCAATTGTTACTAAAAACTTCAAACAATTAGGTATGACTCAAACTTTAGTTCAGTCTCACGGTGTTGCTTCTAAGAAATTTATTGAGTTAACTGGTGCTGCTGGTGAAGGTGTAATTGTTGCTTCTCCTCCAGTTGTAGTTGCTTCACTTTTAAAAGATTCTAACCCAATCAAACCTGTAGCACAACAGTATATTAAAGATTACGAAGGTAAATACAACTCTCCAGTTTCTACATTTGGTGGATATGCATATGATGCACTTAACATTATTGTAAATGCAATGAACAAAGCAGGTTCAGCTGAACCAAAAGCTATTAGAGATGCAATTGAGCAAACAACTGGTTATGCTGGATTAAACGGTATGTTTAACATGAGTAAAAAAGATCACTTAGGTTTAGATATCGATTCAGGTATTAAAATGTTAGCAATCAAAAATGGTGATTGGACTTTAGCAAAGTAAGACTATGGTTGAATTATTACAATACTCATTTGGTGGTTTGACAGTTGGATTCATCTACGCATTAGTAGGTCTTGGATTCACTGTAATTTATAACTCGAGTAAAATCATAAACTTCTCTCAAGGGGAGTTTGTGATGATAGGCGGGATGGCAGCAGTATTTTTATCTTATGCTAAATTCCCATTTGTTTTAGCGTTCCCTTTAGCGATTATTTTAGCTTCACTAATTGGATATATGCTTTTTAAACTTGTTTCAATGTCAAGTAATTCATCAGTTACTTCACTAATCATTTTAACATTAGGTTACTCTATTTTTGTAAGAGGGGCGTCGCAAGTTGGATTTGATAAACAAATGCACACATTGCCAGCATTTATAAGTGACACACCAATTTCTATATTTGGTGCAACTATAACACCTCAAGCAATTTTAGTAATTGTTGTTTCACTTTGTATTGTAACTGGATTATATTATCTATTTAACAAAACAAAGATCGGAAAAGCAATGCTTGCAACTGCTGATAATAAAGATGCAGCAAAATTAGTAGGTATTTCTGTTAAAAAAATCTTGATTATGAACTTTATGATTTCAGCTGGTATTGCAGCAATTGGTGGGATTGTTTTAACTCCAATTACTTCAACAAACTACGAAATTGGAATTATGTTAGGTCTTAAAGGATTCTGTGCGGCAATCATTGGTGGTATTGGTAATCCATTTGGTGCAGTATTTGGAGGGGTTCTTCTTGGAATTTTAGAGTCTTTCGTTGCTGGTTATTTAAGTAGTGAATATAAAGATGCAGTTGCATTTATTGTATTACTTCTAATTTTATTCTTCTTCCCTGGTGGTTTATTTGGGGCTAAGAAGTCAACAAGAGTATAGGTAATTGTCATGGGAAATAAAGGTGTATTTTTAGATAGAGGTATTATTACAACAATAGTTATATTAAGTATAGTTCCTTTTTTATTACAAAACTCATTTCATTATGAAGTGGCAATTATGTGTATGCTTAATGCAGTTATCTGTATTGGGCTTAATATGCTTGTTGGTTACACAGGTCAGATTTCATTAGGTCATGGTGCATTTGCTGGACTTGGTGCATATGTTGCAGTAATTTTATCAACAACATATGAGTTTGACCCAGTTATTAGTATTATGGTTGCTTCTGTTGTTTTAGCAGCTATGGCATATTTTATCTCAAAGCCTGTTTTAAAATTAGAGGGTCACTATCTTGCAATGGCAACATTAGCAGTTGGTATTATTATCTCACTAGTACTTACAAATGAAGACCAATTAACTGGTGGACCAGATGGTATGGGTGTATCTGAATTTCATATCTTAGGATATGTATTTGAAAATGATATGCAATGGTATATCCTTTCAGCAGTATTCTTAGTATTCTCAATTTGGGCACTACAAAATGTAGTTAACTCACCATTTGGAAGAATCTTAAGATGTATTAGAGATTCTGAAACAGCAGCAAAAGCTATTGGAGCAGATGTACCATACTACAAAACATATGTATTTGTAATCTCTGTTGTTATTGCAACAGTTGCTGGTTCTTTATACTCATACTATACAGGGTTTATCTCACCTGAAGAATCAGGTTTCATGAGATCAATTGAGCTTGTAGTTATGATTGTATTTGGTGGTCTTGGAAGAATTTATGGTGCTGTATTTGGTGCTATTATTATTACAGCATTACCACAGTTCTTAACATTCTTACATGATTATGAACATATGGTATTTGGTGCAATTATTATCTTTGTAATGATTTTCATGCCAAAAGGTATTGTTTCATTATTTGATGTATTAAAAGTGGATAAGAAAAAAGAGTTAAAGGAGAGTAAATGAGTCTATTAAAAATTGATGGAATTTGTAAAAGTTTCGGTGGACTTAAAGCTGTTGATAATATCTCTTTTGAAGTAGAAGAAGGAACAATCCACGCTTTAATTGGTCCAAATGGAGCAGGTAAAACAACTTTAGTAAATATGATTTCAGGTATTTATACAGTTGATGAAGGAAGGATTCACTTCAGTGATGAAGAGATTACAAATGTTCCAACTCATAAACTTGTAAATAAACATATTATGAGAACATTCCAAAACTTAGAGATTTGTGAAAACATGACAGTTATGGAAAATGTTCTTTTAGGTTTCAATATCTATATGAATAAGAACCTTTTAAAGTGTTCTTTCCAGTTTGAATCAATCTTAGATGATGAAGAAAAGTTTACTCATATCGCCCTATCTCACTTAAAAAGAGTTGGGCTTGAAGATATGGCTGATACTTTATGTTCAGATTTATCTTATGGTGTATTAAAGAAAATTGAAATTGTAAGAGCTTTATGTACTAGTCCAAGATTATTACTTCTTGATGAACCAGTTGCAGGACTGAATGGTACTGAAACTGCTGAAATTGCTGATATTATCAAAGAGATAGCAAGTGAAGGTGTAACTGTACTTTTAATTGAGCATGATATGAAAATGATTATGGGTATTTCGGACAATATCACTGTTGTAAACTTTGGGCAAAAACTTGCAGAAGGTACACCTTCTGAGATTTCATCAAACCCAGATGTAATTAAAGCTTATTTAGGTGAAGGATCATTACATGCTTAAGTCAGATATGGTATTAAATATTGAAAAACTTGACTGTCACTATGGTCATATTCATGTACTTCAAAATATCAATCTTGAAGTACATAAAGGTGAAATTGTAGCTTTAATTGGTGCAAATGGTGCTGGTAAAACTACATTAATGAGAACAATTTCAGGATTAAAAGAGCAAAACAAAGGTGAAATTACTTACAAAGATAATATCACTATTACAGATACAGCTCCTGAAAAAAGAGTAAAACTTGGAATTGCACAAGTTCCAGAAGGAAGAGAACTTTTCAAATCTCTTACAGTTGAAGATAACTTAATGCTTGGTGCATTTACTAGAGATGACAAAGATGGAATCCAAAAAGATTTAGATTTCGTATATGAAAAGTTCCCAATTTTATTAGAAAAGAAAGACTTACCATCAGGTAACCTTTCAGGTGGTCAACAACAAATGCTTGCAATTGGAAGAGCTTTAATGTCTAAACCTGATTTATTACTAATGGATGAGCCATCAATGGGGCTTGCTCCTGTAATCGTAGAAGAGATTTTTGCTTTTATTGAAGAGCTTAAAAAACTTCATATGACAGTATTTTTAGTAGAACAAAACTCATATTTTGCATTAACAATCTCAGATAGAGCATATGTTTTAGAAAATGGTGAGATAGTTCTAAGTGGTAACTCTGCTGATTTAGTAAAAGATCCAAGAGTTAAAGAAGCATATTTAGGAATGTAAAGAATGGAATACAAATATATAATAGTTGAAAAACAAGATAATGGTGTTGGTGTTATCACACTAAATAGACCTAAAGCCTACAATGCTTTATGTACACCTTTACTTGATGAAGTTTCATATGCAATTAGAGACTTTGATAGTGATAACTCTATTGGAGCAGTTGTACTAACTGGTGGAAACAAAGTATTTGCAGCAGGTGCAGATATCAAAGAAATGGCTGATCTTGGTTTTGCCCAAGCATATAATAATGAGTTTGTAAAAAAAGAGTGGTTTGCTCTTGAAAAACATACAAAACCTATGATTGCAGCAGTTGCAGGTTTTGCCCTTGGTGGTGGATGTGAAATGTCAATGCTTTGTGACATCACTATTTGTGATACCACTGCAAAATTTGGACAACCTGAAGTTAAGATTGGAACCATGCCAGGAGCTGGTGGAACTCAAAGACTCACATATGCTGTTGGAAAAGCAAAAGCAATGCAGATGTGTCTAACAGGTGATATGATTGATGCACAAGAAGCAAAAGAGTATGGACTTGTTGCAAAAGTAGTTGAAGAAGGAACTGTTGTACAAGAAGCACTTGATATGGCAGCTAAAATTGCCACTATGTCTCAACCAGTTGTACGACTAATAAAAGAGTCAGTTAATAACTCTTATGAATCTGCACTTCAAGCTGGACTTGAGAGTGAAAGAAAATCTTTTTATACTACACTTGCTTTAGATGATAGAATTGAAGGTATGAATGCCTTTGTTGAAAAAAGAAAAGCAAATTTCTCAAATAAATAATACATTTTAATTTATATTACAAAAAATATAGTTATACGATTAATTTCGTATAACTTATTTCTACTTTTTGAATCACTTTAAATACAATAGCAATAAAATAGCACAATATTTACTCACAAAACTCCCTTTTTATGGGATATATAAATATAATACATTTATATTACAGTTTTTTTATATTTTGAAATATTTTTGAATCACATATATCAAATTTAAGCAACACTTAAAATTTATATGATACAATTATTTCAAATATATTCAAAAAAATGAAGTATATTTATTTTTTAAATAATTAAGGAGAAAAAATGGCAGGTTCAAAAGAGAAAATTGCTGGTACTATGGAGTTTCCACCACCAACACCACAACCAAATATTTACCCATTAAGTTGGGAGAATGTGACTACTAAACTTCAAGAGGTTTGGGAAGCATCTCAAAGAGAATATTGGGATCCTGAAAAATTACCTTGGGATACATTTGATGTATCTAAATATACTTGGGAGCAAAGAGAATCAATTGCTTACTGGTGGACAATTCTATCAGTATTTGATGCATCTGCACCACCAGTATTTGCTTCTGCATTTATTAAAACTTATGAGTTACATGAAGAAGATGTTGTAAGAAGATGTTTCTTCTCTGTTACAAGAGATGAGCAAAATCACGAACAAATGTGTGGTTTAGTAATCACTAAAATGTTAGAACATCCAGATCCAATAACTTATGAGCCAAAAACTGATATTGGTAGAAGATTACAGAAAAATGCAAAATGGTTATACTACAACGGTGGTAGATACTGGGATGGATTTAAAAATGCAGTTCCTAAGTACTCACTAGCAGTATTATTCTCGTCATTCCTAATGGGTGAAATTGCAGCAGCTACAATTTTCCACCAAATGGCAGCAGGATGTAATGAATTAGTATTTAAAGAAGGTTTCTCAAAAATTGGTAAAGATGAAGGTAGACACATGGCTATCGTTCTTACTTTAATGGAAAGAGATTATCCAAAATTACCAAAAGAAGATAGAGAAATCATTACTAAGCAAATTAGAGCTGGTTACTTATTCTTATCAGCAGTATTATTTGAGCCACCAACAGAATTCTGGGATATTCCTGAAGATTTCATCGAAAATCAAAGAGAAGGTGAAAAGATAGCTAGAGAATGTGGATTCTATATTCCTGATTATGAAACAAAGAAGGAAAACTGGAAGAAAGCAATGCTTAACTTAAAAGGTGTATTAGATAAATATGATACAGAATTCCCAGCAATTCCAGAAGTTGGAATTACAGGAAAAGAAATCAGTGATATTGATATGGAAGACATTATTCCAGTATTCTAGTATCACACTATAAAAAATTATAACCAGGAATTTGAGATATGAAAAAAATAGTTATGCAACCATCAGGAAAAGCAATCGATTGCCCACCAGGAGAAACAGTACTTTCTTCTCTTGAAAAGCAAGGATACGCTCTACCAAACAACTGTAGAGCAGGTGCTTGTGGTGAATGTAGGATAAAAGTTTTAAGTGGTGAATTTGACCAAGGTTTTATTATGGATATGGCTTTATCTCAAGAAGATAGAGATGAAGGTTATGGACTTATGTGTATGGCCAAGCCTATTTCTGATGTATTAGAGATTGAATTTGGTACAGAAGATGCAAAACCTAAGCTATTCCCACCTGTTGAAAATTCTTGGCATATAGTTACAGACAAAATTCAAAGAACAGACTCAATTTTAGAGTTAAAATTAGCACCATTAGGTAAGCCGATTAAATTCTGGCCAGGTCAATATGCAATGATTGGAGATGAGGCAGCTGGACATCCTTTAAGACCTTACTCTATAGCAAACTCTCCGAGACCTAGTGGAGAATTATCGTTTATTATTACAAAAGAACCAAATGGGAAAACAAGTCCGTGGATACATGATAACGTTAAAATAGGAGATAATATCAAAATCAACGCACCGTATGGAACATTCTTAGGAGATCCAAGTGTTGATACACCAATTCTGTGCCTTGCTTCCGGCTCAGGATTGGCACCGATTTTATCACTATTAAACGCGTACTTAAGCAGAGGTCACAAAAATCCTGTAACACTACTGTTTTCAGCTAAAACAAAAGCCGATTTATTAGACTTTGGTAAGTTAAAATACTTAGAGTCTAAATACGTAAACTTCAAATATAAATATACTTTAACGCAGGAAAGTAACCAAGAAGGTGGATTAGAAGGAAGAATCAATGTAGTACTACCGCAACTACTACCTGATTTATCTAACTATTCTGTTTATATTGCAGGTGGAGTTTCGTTTGTTGGAACTTGTAAAGAGACTGTTCAAGAACTTGGTGCGCAAGATGACTTAATCCATATGGAAGAGTATTTCGCGCAACAAGTATAAAATTTATAGCATAAGATAGGTAACCCCAAGCCTATCTTATTCCTCCAAATCTATTAAAATAAAACTTATCTAACTTAGGAGTGTTCCCTCCTACTGTTAGTAAATTCTCTTTTACATAATCATTTGCTTGATTGTGAATACCCGCATAAATAGACTCTACTAATGATGATGCAGCTTTTCCTAACCAATCAATTGATACAAGTTCATTTCCTAATTTTGGATCAAATAAAAGTGCTCTTCTGTACTCATGAATCAGTAAAATTCTTAAGATAAAACACTGTTTTGGTGTAAACTGGTCAATTGGCGTTTTCAGTGAGAATACTCTTCTAAACTTAGTAATAAAGTCTTGGTATCTCTCCTCTACATCATTTAAATCCCAGTAAGTATGAACCATATCTTTAATCATCTCTTTATTCATAGGCATTTGAATTGGCCCTTTTACCAGTAATACATCATTTTGAAGCTCATGTTTGATTAGAATATCTTGCATATACTCCATTTTATAGTGAGGATGTAAGTGTACATGTTTAGATGGTGTTGCAAACCCTTCTTTTTTAAGAATTTTTGCTAACTCTGTTTCAGCAGCTGGTTTTACAGCATTTGTAAATAAAACAATCCAATCTCTATCATCATCCTGCTCATCGTATGCATATACACTATAGTGGGCTTTAATAAATCTATCAATAGCTAAATCACTTAAAGAGTAGTAACTCTCTCGTCCGAACTTCTTAGAGCTTAGCCATCCCTCTTTTGTAAGTCTAAAAATAGATGTTCTAGTAAGCTTCTCACTTACATCAAACTCTTCCATAAACTTTACAAGTGAACCTAACCAAATAGTTCCACCATATGGGAATACAGTATCTCCAAAGAAAGTAATAATCAACGACTTTGCCTTTGGACTCATCTCCTCAAGCAGGCTTTTTAGGTACTCATCTACTTCATTTTCTGGTAAATTGCTCAATTTCATTTCCTATGGTTATATTTGGAATTTATTGTAACAAAAAAGAGAAAAATCCTTGATAAATCACTATAAAAACAAGTATAATTATGATACAAAAAAGGATAAAAATGTCGAAAAGTCTAGTAAAAGATTTTGAAAATTTATTTGAACAAAATCAGATTCCATTTATGGAAATCATTGATACAAAACAAAAAGATTTAGATCTAACTGTCAAGGTTTACTTCCCCAAAATAGTAGCAAATATTTGTAAGTTTTTAAATGATAGATTTTCCTTAGATAACAAAGGAAGTGTTGTTATAAAAAAAGATGAAAATGGTTACCATAAAGTTGATTTATCTTTTACCTATAACAATAAGAAGATAAAAATTAGAGTACACTCAATGCTTCAAAATACATGGGGTATAGCTAATAAGCTATAGCCGCCTTTGAAGGTATATAGTCATTGATATTATCAATGAATCCTTTTAGTATCTTCATACCCTCTTTTTTATCCCAAACACAACCTTGAGTAATAAAATCCAAGCTTGGTTCATTGTATCTTTTTGTATAATTTGCAAGATTTAGTAGTTCTTCGTTTAAAGTATCTGATTTAGTAACCACATTTACATTGCCTAACCTAAAAGTATTATGGTATTTTAGACAGTATTCAAAACTATCAACCCCTTCATAGATTAAAGCCGTATCCCAAAAGTATACTTCACCTTCATGTACTTTTATTACGATATAACCATGTGTTAAAATATGATTATCTAACTTGTCAACTTCTAAAGCTAAATTTTTTATTTCATGTAATGAAAGCTCTTTTGAAATACCATAACCTTGTGTTGTAGTATTTCTAACAAAACCAAGTTCAATTAACTTATCATGCTCAAAAGAGCTAGGTCTTATTTTAACACCTAAACTCTGTTGAGAACTTATTACATTAGAAATAAAATCACTTGCGCTTAAGTCATCTTTTTGTTTTACTTCATGTTTTACTTCTAAATAGTTCATATTATTTCCTATCTTAAAACAGCTTCTTTAAACTGTGGTGCAAGCTCTTCAAGCTTCTCATCACTTAAGTTTTGCATAGCTCTGTAAGTATAAAATGGCTCAACCACTCTCATACCACAAAATTTAGAAGTATAAATATATGGTGTTAAACACTCATCTACACTTTTATAATCACCACTATAAGCAGCTTCATGACCACCCATAGATACTGCAAGCATAAACTCTTTACCGTTTAACTCTCTTCTTTGATATCCCTCTTTTGTAACATCAAAAGCAAAACCAATAGAGTAAACTTTATCCATCCACTCTTTTAAAATAGATGGTGCATTAAACCAAAACATTGGAAATTGAAATACAATCTTGTCAGCTTTTCTAATAGCATCTTGCTCAGCTTCCACATCAATTTTATAATCTGGATATAAAGCTTTTAAATCTCTAATTTCAACATTATCAAGACCCTCAATCTCTTTTGAGAATCTTTTATTTACCCTTGATATTTGCATATCATCATGGGCCTGTATTACTAAAATATTCTTAGACATGAAAACTCCTATAATTTTCTTGTATCTACAACTCTTTGAGCTTTACCTTGAGATCTTGGAACTTCACCGTGATTTTTAACATTTACTTTTACAGAAACACCAATACCTGACTTAATTTTATGAACTAAAGTTTTGATTGCTTGTGTAATATCTGCTTCACTTGCACTCATTTCTGGTTCAATATCAATTGCTAAATCATCCATATTTCCAGTTCTTGAAATAATCAGTTGATAATATGGAGAGAAGGCTTCTATTTTTAATAAAATTTCTTCAATTTGAGATGGGAATACGTTAACCCCTCTAATAATCATCATATCATCAGTTCTAGCTTTGATTCTTTTCATTTTTCTCATATTTAAAAGGTCACCATCATATAGTGTTGATAAATCTTTTGTTCTATATCTAATAATTGGTAATGCTTCTTTTGTTAAAGTAGTAAGAACTAGCTCACCCTCTTCTCCATCACTTAATGGATCAAAAGTATCTTTATCTACAATTTCAGGGTAGAAATGATCTTCCCATACATATAAGTCACCTCTATCTTCTAGAACCTCACAAGCTACACCAGGTCCCATCATTTCCGATAATCCATAGATATCAAGTGCAGCTATACCAACTTTTTCTTCTATAGTTCTTTTCATTTCCATTGACCATGGCTCTGCACCAAAAATACCAATCTTAAGTGCAGTATCTTTTGGATCAATTCCTCTATTTTCCATCTCTTCAATAATATTTAACATATAAGATGGAGTAACCATGATTACATTTGCTTTAAAGTCATTAATTAGTGTTACTTGCTTATCAGTAAATCCACCTGAAGCAGGTACAACTGTACATCCAAGTTTCTCAGCACCATAATGAGCCCCAAGTCCACCAGTAAATAGTCCATATCCATAAGATACATGTACAATATCACCTTTTCCTGCACCACCAAGTCTTAAAGATCTTGCTACTAAATCAGACCAAGTATCAATATCTTGTCTTGTGTATCCAACAACAGTTGGTTTACCAGTTGTTCCTGAAGAAGCATGAAGTCTTACAATATCACTCATTGGGTTTGCAAACATTCCAAATGGATAATTAAGTCTTAAATCTTCTTTTGTTGTAAATGGGAATTTATTAATATCCTCTAAAAATGTAAAATCATCTGGGTGAACCCCATGATC
>Ga0070724_10000810_pt1 | contig 20390 bp, 18 predicted proteins | sample tdDd001_FD_67278 | JGI IMG/M metagenome (GOLD analysis project Ga0070724, IMG submission 67278) | Marine sediment microbial communities from the Atlantic coast under amendment with organic carbon and nitrate - tdDd00.1 | ecosystem: Environmental > Aquatic > Marine > Coastal > Sediment | place... | reverse complement strand
CTGAACCGAAACTTTCATGATGCACCTGTCGTTAATCCCCTGGATTACAAATTCGGGGGTGTCGGTTACAGCTCCGACACAACTGCAGACAAGTCCGTCGAAAATTTTTTCAAAAACCTCCCGGTTCTTCGGATCGATAGTTACGATAAAGCGGCCGGCGGATTCCGAAAACAGAATCAAATCATTCCGGTCGATCTGTTCTGAAGGCACGCGACCCATATCCACCGACATGCCGAGATTACCGCCCATGGAAACCATGGCAAGGTGTACCCCAAGGCCCCCGCGATAGATACCGTGGGCCGAAGCGACGATCTCTTTCTCGACGGCATCGCCCAATGCCTTGTATAAAACAACAAACTCGTCGGGAATCACCCTGGGAACATTCAGCCCCACATACCCGAAATGCGCATAGTATTCGGACCCGCCGAGTTCGTTACGCGTCGTACCGAGGATATAAACCAGGTCCCCGGACACTTTGCTGTCCATGGTTACACATTTGTTGATATCTCTGACCACCGATATGGTGGAAAATTGAAGGGTCTCAAGGGCCGAAACCTTGTGGGTTTCGCCGTAACGCCCCGGAAGGTGCCCGTCAACGTACATACTGTCTTTGCCTGAAAGGAGCGGTATCTCATAGGCCATACAGATTTCACGCAAAGCCCGGCATGATCTCACAAGCTGGGCTGCCTTAAATTTGCCGTCCGGATTGTCCTGGGGATGAAATTGAATATTGGGCCAGCAGAAATTATCGACTCCGCCGATATGTTCCAGGTCCGCACCCACGGCAACCAGCCTGCGAACCGCTTCGTCAACGGTACAGTAGGTCATGTGATAGGCGTCTATGGCCGAATAGGCCGGCAGCAGCGCCTGTGCAAAAGCAAGTCCCTTTTGGGCGTCAAGAACCGGTCGAATAACCGCTGCATCACTGTTGACATCACGTTCCAAACCCACCAGAGGTTTAATGACGCTGGTGCCCTGAACTTCATGGTCATACTGCCTCGTGATCCATTCCTTGGAACAGATGTTGGGACGTGAAAGCATGTCCTGGAGTAAAATTTCGTAATCATCGGGCTCCTTCAGAACCGGCTCAAACAGCCCGCGTCTTTCCGGCGTCAGCCATTGGGCATCAAACTCCCATTGGGGGAAACCCGACGTTAATAAATCCATGTCGACATAGGCACAGGTCCGGCCGTCATAGGTGACATGAAGTTTGCCGGAATCCGTGTATTGTCCGATAACCGTGCTCTCCACCGCATGCATTTTTGACAGTTCCAGAAATCGCTCGAGATCTTCAGGCCTCACCGCTACGGTCATCCTTTCCTGGGATTCGGAGATCCATATCTCCCACTGGTCCAGCCCCTCATATTTCAAGGGAACCTTTTCAAGCTTGATTTCGCATCCGTTGCTAAAGCGAGCCGATTCACCCACTGACGATGAAAGCCCTCCGCCGCCGTTGTCGGTAATAAACTGTATCAATCCCTCGTCCCGGGCTTCTAAAAGAAAGTCATGCATTTTTTTCTGGGTGTAAGGATCTCCGATCTGAACATGCCCTGCCGGTGTGTGCTCGGAAAAAGTCTCCGAAGAAGCGGTAACGCCGTGAATACCATCCTTGCCCACCCGACCGCCACACATGATAACCAGGTCTTTGGATGCGGTCTTCTTTTTTTCCGCCGGGCGGCCTTTGACCAGGGCCGGCATAATCCCCACTGCGGTCACAAAAACCAGGCATTTCCCCAGGTATCCCGGGTCAAAAAGAACCTGGCCGAATGTGGTCGGAATTCCGCTCTTGTTGCCGCCGTCACGCACGCCTTCGATGACGCCGTCCAAAAGCCGTCTCGGATGGAGATGCGGTTTAAGGCTCCCGCTGTAATTTCTAGGTCCGACACAAAAACCGTACCCGCCCATCACCAGTTTGGATCCCAAGCCCGTCCCCAAAGGATCACGGTAAACCCCCACGATGCCGGTGATGGCTCCGCCGTAGGCTTCCATGTTGGATGGAGAATTATGGGTTTCTCCGGTAATGACGTAGTAATGTTCGTCGTCAAAACGCCCGACACCGGCATTATCCCACAACACCGATACCACCCAGGGTTTTCTTTCTTTTAATGTCAGGGTCGGCGTCTCGATGCATGTTTTAAAAAGATTGTCCACAGTATCCGTTTCACCGGTGACAAGATCCTTGTAGCGAAACAATCCTCGAAATGTATTGTGGTTGCAGTGATCGCTTCTGGCCTGGGAAATATATTCAAGTTCGATATCTGTTGGATCCGACAGCCCTTTTAATGCCCGTTCGGCCTGGACTTTTTCGTTCAAGAAATAGGATCTTATGAAGGGGATATCGGCGGGGTTCAATGCCAGATCCCGCTGATCACTGATGTTCTTCAGGGTCGCGTCGCTATGGACAGGAATGGTGGTAACCGTCGGTGTATGGTCGAGAATCACCTTTGGGATGATAATACCGATCCCCTCTGCAGGATCCCATTCATCGACCGGAAAAATTTTCCACTGCTGGATAATATCATTGGCCAGAAGTTCGCCCGCAACCATATTGACCGCTTCGAAGGTCAGACCTGAACCTTTCAGGCAATACCGTTTTGAAGTATAGATGGCTTCATGGGGGCCGAATTTTCTCCCCAGAATATCTTCCACCGCCTCAACGGCGGTACTCCCTGGATTATCTCTGACCCCCGGACGGAAGCCCACCCAGATGGTCCAGTCAAAATCGATCTGAAGGGAATCATAAGCGGAGATCTGGGTCACAGGGTTTGTAAAGGCTTCAGTTTGAACGGTTTTCAGCTGTTCAGCTGAAAGGTCCGCATCAATGGTGATGACATGAATGCTGCGGACATGGGTAAGCTCAATCCCAAAATAGTTTTTCGCCTTCTGGCGAATTCCATGGCCTTCGGCATCAAAAAGATCCGGTTTCAGTGCAATTTCGAGTCGGTATGGCATCAGCTTAAGAACACCCGTGCAATATCATTATAAAACACAAATATCATCAGCAGAATCAGCACAAATATCCCGGCTTGCTGGGCGATCTCACGTATCTTTATGCTCACCGGACGTCCGGTGACCGCCTCGACAAAAAAGAACAGCAGATGTCCGCCGTCCAAAACCGGTATGGGAAGAAAATTTAGAATCGCAAGATTTATGCTGATAAGCGCAATGAAAAAGATCAAGTTGATCGCCCCTTCCCTGGCCTCCTGACCTGCCATCTGTGCGATCATTATTGGGCCGCCCAGTGTTTTTGGCGAAACCCTCCCCTGAAAAAGTTTTACAACACCCTTTATGGTCAAGGCCGTTATTTGATAGGTTTGTATGAAGCTCTGTGAAAAGGCCTGAAAAACGTTCAAATCCTTGGTAAAGAAATCACCGGAAGCGGTAACCCCGATGACATAGCGCTCCATATCCTCGTTGAATATATTTTTAAATATTTTCGGTTCCGGCGTAACGTCCAAAATCCGCATGGAATTACCGCGAAGCACAGATATGGACAGGGTATTCCCTTTGCTCGTGGTAATCATCTTGGCCATATCTTCCCAGCTTGAAATCTTCACTCCATCGATGGATACCACCAGATCACCCTTTTTCAGCCCTGTCCGGTAAGCGGGGGTACCTTCATTGACCTCTCCAATGGAGGGTTTTAATATTAACATGCCCGATATTTGAAAAATACCGTAGAATATGATCAGCGCCAGAAGGATATTAAAAAAGGGCCCGGCGGCGACGATTAAAATCCGTTTAAAGACATGTTTGTGCGTAAAAGAGAGCGGAATATCAGCGGGGTCTAAGTCGGCATCCGGTTGCTCACCCACCATTTTGACATATCCGCCGAGCGGTATGGCGGAAATCCGATAATCGGTAATGCCGATCTTTTTACTGATTATTTTTGGGCCAAAGCCGAGTGAAAATGTCTCCACCCCGACACCCAGCAACCGTGCCACAAGGAAATGTCCCAGCTCATGAAAAAATATCAGTACGCCCAGTACGATGACCAATGCAAATATATTAACACTCATTTTGTTTCTCTGAATTTCGAATCCGGTTAAACCGGATAAGAAAAATTTTCTTTTATATATAACGAAATACGGATAATTCTATAAATATAATGATCTCGTAAAAAGTCATGAATTCAACTATAGATGGCTAAGTAAAAAGGTTCATATACAAGGCGTAGTATTTTTTCAGGAACGAGGCCATACATATAGTATGCCGAGTGTCTGAAAAAATACTACAACGCAGTAGATGGGACTTTTTCGACGCCATCAAATATAATATCACAAACACACCAACATAGTAAAGAACCAGACCTGGATAAATAATCAGGCGTTCCCATGGCCTCCATGAGGACGCCGTTATTCCAAATTCCGTATCAGGGCTTGGGCCTGTTCTCTGGCCCACCGGTCAGCTCGAAGAATATCCTGAAGCGTTGGATCTGTAATTACAGTATGCTGCTCCATGGTTCCCCGAATAACCTCCGGTATTTTCAAAAAAGAGATCCGTTTTCTTAAAAAGGCCTCCACAGCCGCTTCATTTGCGGCATTTAACACCGCCGGGAGGGTCCCGTCTGTTTCACAGGCCTGGTATGCCAAAGCAAGACAAGGGAACTTTTCCAAATCAGGTTCTTCAAAAGTAAGTGCACCGATGCTCACAAAATCCGGTAGCGGCTGCTCAAGCGCAAGACGTTCCGGATAAGACAGGGCATATGCAATGGCGCCCTTCATATCGGGGATGCCAAGCTGTGCCATTACCGTTCCATCTTTAAAGGAAACCATGGAGTGGATCACGCTTTGGGGGTGAATCACCACTTCAATCATTTTCTGTGAAATACCGAAGAGACGTTTTGCCTCTATAATCTCAAGCCCTTTGTTCATCAACGTTGCTGAGTCGACACTAATTTTTTTGCCCATACGCCACGTGGGGTGATTCAGGGCAGCTTCGGGTTTAATGGATCCAAACTCATTTCCCGGCAGATTTAAAAACGGGCCGCCGGAGGCTGTAAGAAATATCTTATCCAAATCCTCACGTCGATTCCCAGAAATGCATTGAAAAATCGCGCTGTGCTCGCTGTCGATGGGGAGTATCTTTGACCCATTTATTGCCGCCCTTTTTACGACAATCTCACCGGCCATAACAAGGGTTTCCTTGTTCGCCAGGGCGATGTTTTTCCCCGCCTCAATGGCTGCCAGGGTCGGCATCAGACCGGACGCCCCCACGAATGAAACCACAACCATATCAACGGATGGATAGACTGCAGCGGCTTTGTAGCCGTCTTCTCCGTACAGTACTTCAACGCCGGCTCCCGAGGGGAGTATGTTTTGCAGATCAACCGCGCTGGATTCATCATACACCACGGCAATTTCAGGATGGAATCTTTCGATCTGTCTGGACAGTAAAGAAATGCTACGTTTGGCTGCAAGTGCCTTGACTGCAAACCGCTCTGGAAACATCTCTACGATCTTTAGAACATTACAGCCGATGGATCCTGTCGATCCCAATATAGAAAGATTTTTCATAGCATTCAAACATCGTAGCCAAAGGGCTCTTATCTTAAAAAACAAGCTAAAGACCGGCTAAAAAACGCCAATTACCGGTTACCCGGTTAGTACATATTCCTTAAAAAAATACGCCACAGGTGCAGCAAACAACAAGGCATCAATCCGATCGAGGATACCTCCGTGACCCGGAAATAATGTCCCGGAATCCTTTATATGGGACGCCCGCTTTAATTCAGATTCGAACAGATCTCCCACCTGGCCGGCCGCACCGATGGAAAAGAAACACAGGAGACTTAAACCCCATGATAACGACGGCATAAAAAAATATTTGAACAAAGCGCCCGCGACCAGGTTGGCAGCAAGACCGCCCACAGAGCCCTCGATGGTCTTATTCGGACTTACGGCAGGACAAAGTTTGTGCCGCCCGAAATAAGTGCCGGCATAGTAGGCAGCAGTATCACCGACAAATACGAGTATTAACAGAAAAAATATCCAGGAAATACCATCATTCCCGTTTCGGATCAAAACCAGAAATGAAAGAAAAACCGGAATGTAGATAACCCCAAGAACCTGTTTGAAAACAATTTCCAAAACAGACGAATCAAATTTAAACTTTGAAAAAGAAACCAGAGCGCAACCGATAAAATTAAAACTAATAATGCATAGAACCATTTTGAACGAATGAAAATATGCAGCCCATATAACCATCGAACCTGTGAAAAAAGCTAAACTCTGAAAGCTCAAAATGGAAATGTTTTGAGGGTTCAATTTTTCGCTTTCAGCGGCATTCAGACCGATCCGAAAATATTCCCAAAGTGCGATAATGACCGCGGCATTGATAACAACGGCAAGCAGAAATGACCCCCCGATGCTTACTAATAAAATAAGAAACGGGATGACTACAATCGCTGTAATCCATCGTTTTAAATGCATAATGCCTCGTCCTGGAAATACTTCAACTTTCTGATTTTAATTTGGTCTATTGAGACATAGTCTTTTTGTCTCACAGATGGAATACTGGAATGGCGGGATAGCGGTTGTTAGAATAGTTTCGATTTATAAGATATTTTTTACTTCTTTTTTAAACTGAATTTTGTCAACAACCCGTTATTCCATCATTCCAGTATTCCAGCATTTCAATTATGAACGAAGCGAATTGAGCTCTGTACCGGAGGTTGAAAAATGCTGGATCAGGATCCGGTTCTACCGAATCTTCGCTCACGGCGCTGATAGTCTTTCAGAATTTGCACAAATTCATCCTTTCCAAAATCGGGCCACAAGGTATCTGTGATATAAATTTCCGTATATGCGATCTGCCAGAGTAGAAAATTACTGATGCGCACTTCCCCGCTGGTTCTGATCAGAAGATCAGGATCCGGCATATCAGCGGTATAAAGATGCTCGGATATAAGCTCGGAGGTTATTAAATCCGGATCGATATGACCATCTTTAACCTTTATTGCAATCTGTTTGACCATCCTTAGAATCTCAGACCGTCCGCCGTAACTCAATGCGAGATTCAGGCGCAAACCGTCATTGTTTTTTGTTAAATCCATGGTCTTATGCAGTGTCTGCCGGACATTTTCCGGCAATCGTTCGATCTGCCCGATGGCATTCAGTCGAATATTGTTGCCCAGCATCTCTGTTTTTTCGGATTCGAGAAATTTTTTAAGGAGAGACATGAGAGCAGTGACTTCGGATTTGGGTCGTTGCCAGTTTTCGGTGGAGAACGCATACAGCGTCAAAATAGGAATTCCGATTTCGCGGCAGGTCCGAACAATCGTTCGAACGGTTTCGGAGCCTTTTTCATGACCTCTGATCCGATTTAATAGGCGCTTTTTGGCCCATCGACCGTTACCATCCATAATGATGGCCACATGGGAGGGTAGTTTTTCAGGATTAAGATCTGTGCTAACAACAGAAGGTGAATTAGAATTCAAGGATCTCCTTCTCTTTATCTTTACAGACTTCATCGACAAGCTGGATATACTCATCTGTTATTTTCTGTATCTGATCTTGAGCCTTGAAAGCATCATCTTCCGAAATTTCGCCATCCTTCTTCAAGCCTTTCAGCAGATCGTTGGCATCACGTCTTTGATTGCGCACCGCAACCCGATGTTCTTCGCCCTTTTTATATACGACCTTTACAAGCTGTTTTCTTCTCTCTTCGGTCAGCGGCGGAATGGAGATCCGTATCAGTTTGCCATCATTTGAAGGTGTAAGATCGAGATCGGACTTCAATATGGCCTTTTCAATATCCTTGATAACGGATACGTCCCAAGGCTGTATGGTAATCAGCCGGCTTTCGGGAACAGCAAGAGATGCCATTTGGTTAAGGGGTGTCAGTGTGCCGTAATAATCGACCCGAATTCCATCCATAAGTGAAAGGGAAGCACGTCCTGTCCGGATCCTTTTCAATTCATTTTCTAGCGCACCTATCGACTTTTGCATACCATCTCTGGTTTCTTGATATATCGATTCAATCATGGCGTCTCCCTTTAATGGTTTATCTGGGTTCCCACCGTTTCTCCGCACACCACCTTTTTAATATTCCCCTTATGGGTCAGATTAAAGATAATAAGGGGAAGCTTATTATCCATTGCCAGAGAAATCGCTGTCATATCCATAACGTGGAGTTGCTTTTCGATAACCTCCATATATTTGATTTCTCTTATAAATTTAGCGTTTTTATCGATAACGGGATCTGCATCGTAGAGTCCGTCGACCTTGGTGGCCTTTAAAAGGATCTCCGCATGTATTTCCTGGGCCCTGAGGACCGCAGCAGTATCGGTTGTAAAGTAAGGATTCCCGGTACCTGCTGCAAATATAACCACCCGTCCCTTTTCCAGGTGGCGAACTGCCTTCCGAGCGATAAAGGGTTCCGCCACTTCATGCATTGAAATAGCCGTCTGAACACGGGTCACAACCCCTTTTTTCTCCAAAGCATCCTGTAACGCAAGGCTGTTAATGACGGTGGCCAGCATTCCCATTCGGTCGGCGGAGACCCGATCCATGCCATATGAGGAGGCGGCGATGCCTCTGAAAATATTACCGCCGCCGACAACAATGGCAACTTGAACCCCGAGGTCGAATATAGAACGGACCTCTCCAGCCACGTCCTTTATCATCTCGGGACTTATCCCAAAACTCTGATCCCCCATCAGTGCTTCACCGCTAAGTTTTAGGAGAATCCTTTTATATCTGGGCATGGTCAAAGTCTATAATTCCCCAATCCTGAATCTTGCGAATCGTTTAATTGAAATATTTTCACCGATTTTTGCAATCATTTCATTTAACAGATCTTCAATGATGATATCGGGATCACGAACGTAAGCCTGATTCATCAGGCAACTTTCCTTGTAGTATTTCTGCATCTTACCTTCTACAATTTTATCCGCTATTTTTTCAGGTTTGCCCATTTCCAGTACCTGGCCCCGATAGATTTCCTTTTCCCTGTTGATGGTCTCTTCAGGAACGTCTTCGGGTCGGATCCCAACGGGATTGGTGGCGGCAATGTGCATGGCAATATTTTTTGCAAATTCCTTGAAATCGTCATTCTTTGCAACAAAATCGGTCTCACAATTAACTTCAACCAGAACCCCGAGTTTGTTGTCCATATGGATATAAAACTCAATTATCCCCTCTGTCATCGCCCTTCCGGCGCGTTTAGCAGCCGTCGCCAAACCTTTTTTTCTTAAGAAATCGACGGCCTGACTCATATCACCATCACACTCTGCAAGTGCTCCTTTACAATCCATAATTCCGGCGCCGGTCTTCTCGCGAAGCTCTTTAACCATTGTCGCACTAATTGTTGACATCACTATTCTCCTGTTCCTTCTACTTCAGTTTTTTCCCCGGATTCTTCGCTGTCGGCATGTTTTAATTTTTCAGAATCAGGTTCACCTTCAGGTGTTGTTCTTTTAATTATCTCCACAACGGGACCTTCTGAACCGTCTGAAATCACCTTCCGTTCACCCGGTTTCAACTCCGCGCTGGCAGCTTCCACAGCAGAGACCTCTTCTATTTCTTTGTCGGTTTCAGCCTGCTGTTTTTCAGCCAGACGCTCTCTTCCTTCAACACAAGCATCGGCCATTCTGGATGTAATGAGCCGTATTGCACGAATTGCATCATCATTCCCCGGTATAATATAATCGATTTCATCAGGATCGCAATTGGTATCCACAATTGCAATGATAGGGATCCCCAGGCGTCTTCCCTCACGGACGGCAATGGCTTCATTTTTGGGGTCAACAACAAAAATCGCCCCTGGAAGCCCGTTCATAGTTCTGATTCCGCCAAGATTGTTATCGAGCTTAAAGCGCTCCTTTCTTAATTTCAGCCGCTCTTTTTTGGGAAAAAGATCGATGGTTTGATCGTTTACAATGCCGTTAAGATAGTTCAAGCGGTCGATACTTTTTTTTATGGTGTGAAAGTTTGTCAACATTCCCCCCAACCACCTGTTATGAACGTAAAACATCTCACATCGATTCGCTTCTTCATAGATCGACTCTCTCGCTTGTTTCTTTGTACCCACAAAAAGCAGCGATTTGCCATTTTCCACCGTTTCAACGATGAAATCGTACACGGTTCTGAACATCCGAACGGTTTTCTGAAGATCGATAATATAGATACCGTTTCTGGCCCCAAAGATATAAGGTTTCATCTTGGGATTCCAACGTTTTGTCTGATGACCAAAATGAACTCCGGCTTCAAGGAGTTCTTTCATTGTAATATAAGCCATTTTTTTTCTCCCTTCTTAATCGGTTTTTCCACCGCCCATATCACTCCTGCATCCGACCCCGCCATGCGGGGCACCGGGAAACAGGTCCAAAGGCGTGCGAATTTATTAAACTGATACATTTAACAAATAAAATGTCGACTCGCAACCATTTTTTATATTTTTTGCTTTTAAAACGCCGTGTTTTTGTTATGTTCTCTTTTTCTGCATCTGGACAATACGATCGTATCCGCTGTAATCTTTTGTAAAGATGACTTTTTCATAATTCCCGGACTGTTCGATGATTTTCAGAATATCATCTTTCTGATCATGGCCGATCTCCAGCAACAGGCAGCCCTCCCGGCAGAGATGCCGATGAGCGGCATTCACTATAGATCTCAAGCTTGAAAGCCCGTCTTCACCGCCGTCAAGGGCCGAAATCGGCTCATACCGGTTAATTTCAGGTTGAAGTCCGGCAATCACCCCACTCGGAACATATGGTGGATTTGATACAATGACATCAAACACCGGTTTTCCGTTACCGAAAGTGCCAAACCAGTCCGAACAAAAAAAAATGACACATCCATGGAGAGCATGACGCTCTGCATTTTGTTTGGCCTGAACCGCCGCCGCGATGGCCCGATCCGATGCAAAGAAAAGATGATGGGGCCGCATGGATGCAAGTGCCAGGATTACAGCCCCGGACCCCGTCCCCAGCTCTAATATTCGCTTTCGGGTTAGGTTTTGTTTGGACATCGAACCTTCCGGCAATAATTTCAATCCAGCCTCAACCAAAAACTCGGTTTCAGGTCTCGGAATCAGAACATCTTTTGTAACTGCAAAATCCATGGACCAGAATTCTTTGAATCCCAAAATGTATGCAACCGGCTCCCTTTTCACCCGCCTTTTTATCAACGCCTTAAACCGTGACAATTCTTCTGCACATAGCGGCTGATCGTACTGCAAATACAAATCTATCCTTTTTAATTCTAAGATATGGGCAAGAAGTATCTCAGCTGTCGCTCTTGGGCTTTCAATATCTCGGGATTTAAAATAAGAAGTGGTCCACTTGAGGAGTTTTATTATGGTCCATTCAGGCTTAATGGAGTTCGTTGGGTTTTGCATTCTGTAATGCCTGGGTCTGATAAAAAGTTGTAAGCTCTTCTATGATCTCATCTATTTCGCCCTGCAGAATCTGTTCCAGTTTGTATAGGGTGAGCCCAATTCGATGGTCGGTAACTCTGCCCTGGGGAAAGTTATAGGTTCTTATTCTTCCGCTTCTATCTCCATCTCCGATCTGGGTTTTTCGCTCTTGAGATCTCTTTTCGTTCTGTTCCCTGATCATCCCATCAAGAATACGGGCACGTAGGACTTTCATCCCTTTGTTTTTGTTCTTTAATTGGGATTTTTCGTCCTGGCATGTAACAACGATACCTGTCGGCAGGTGGGTAAGACGTACGGCTGAGTCGGTTGTGTTGACACTCTGACCGCCCGGTCCGGTCGCTCGGAAGACATCGACTTTAATCTCACCCGGATCAATATGGAGTTCGACATCCTCGGCTTCGGGCAAAACCGCAACGGTAACCGCAGACGTATGTATCCGCCCCTGTGTCTCGGTTTCCGGAACACGTTGAACACGATGTGTACCACTTTCATATTTAAAACAGCTGTATGCCCCTTTTCCATGGATCATGGCGACAACCTCTTTTAACCCACCGACACCGGTGGTGTGATGGCTTAAGACTTCGACTTTCCAGTTCTTGCCTTCAGCATGCCTGCTGTACATTCTGAAAAGATCACTGACAAACAGTCCGGCCTCTTCTCCACCTGTGCCGGCACGTATTTCAAGGATAACATTCTTAGCGTCATTGGAATCTTTGGGCAAAAGTAGCTTCTTGAGATCGGTTTCAAAGCGCTCTTTTTTGAGGGTAAGGGCGTTGACTTCCTCACGGGCCATCTCTTTGATATCCGGATCTTTATCTTTCAACAGCTCCATGCTGTCATTGAGTTCCGATAGGGTCTGTTTATACTTTCGGAAAACGGATACAATCTTGTTGAGATCGGAATGTTCCCGGCTGTACTTCTGGTATGCCTCCAGATCCTGAACAATTGCAGGATCGCTTAAAAGCTTTTCAACCTCAAAAAAGCGATTTTCAACACCTGTTAAGTTATCGAACATAGTTCATATTCAGCAAAGCACGGGGTTTATCCGCCCCGGAAGGATCAGGCCTTGAAATCTGGATTGTCTGAATGTTCCATCCTTTCAACGGCCTAAAATGTTATGAAAAAACAAGTGGTAAATGTTTCCTGCCGAAAAAATATCACTTAAAAAATTATGGGGTCGTAAAAAATAAAACGCCCATTATCGCTTACTTCAATATATGAAGATTTAAAAGAATACGTGAATGGGCTGTCTATTTTTTCTGAAATTTTTCATATTTCTTGCGGAAACGTTCAATTCGACCGGCAGTGTCCACAAGTTTCTGTTTTCCCGTAAAAAAAGGATGACATTTCGAACAGATCTCAACGCGTATATCCGATTTTGTCGAGCTAGCCTCCAACACATTTCCACATGCGCACTTTATGGTTGTCTCTGAATATTCAGGGTGAATGTTCACCTTCATGTATTTTAAACCTCCTATTTCTTTTTTATGCATTCATGGAATTTAGAAAATGTTTATTATCCTTAGTTCCATTCATTTTATCAAGCAAAAATTCAAGACTGTCTACAGGATTTAACGATGAAAGCAGCTTTCTTAAAATCCATACCCGTGTCAAAGTATCATGATCCATAAGGAGCTCTTCCTTACGCGTACCGGATTTCTTGATATCAATCGCGGGAAAGACGCGTTTATCGGCAAGTCTTCTATCGAGTTGAATCTCCATATTGCCGGTGCCTTTGAATTCTTCAAAAATAACCTCATCCATACGACTTCCGGTATCCACAAGGGCCGTTGCGATAATGGTGAGGCTTCCGCCCTCTTCAATGTTTCTGGCAGCACCGAAAAAGCGTTTCGGGCGTTGAAGCGCATTTGAGTCAACACCGCCGGAAAGGATTTTTCCACTGGGAGGGATAACCGAATTGTATGCCCGAGCCAGTCTGGTGATACTATCCAATAAGATAACAACGTCCTTTTTATGCTCCACAAGGCGTTTGGCTTTCTCTATGACCATTTCCGCGACCTGCACATGCCTTTCGGCAGGTTCATCAAAGGTTGAACTGATCACTTCACCATCCACGGATCGTTGCATGTCCGTAACCTCTTCCGGTCGTTCATCAATGAGCAGTACGAACAGAACAATATCCTTATGATTGGCACTGATACTATTGGCAATCGACTGCAAAAGCATTGTCTTACCGGATCTGGGAGGTGAAACAATCAACCCCCTCTGGCCAAAACCGATGGGTGTCAAAAGGTCCATTATTCTCATGGAATAATTGTCAGAATCAGCTTCGAGCATGGTCTTTCTGTCAGGATACAGCGGCGTCAGATTGTCAAAAAGGATTTTCTCCCTGGCCACCTCTGGATCTTCATAATTGACCGCTTCAACCTTTAACAGCGCGAAATATCTTTCCGTCTCCTTTGGCTGACGGATTTGACCGGATACCGTATCACCGGTCCTCAAGTTGAAACGACGTATCTGCGATGGTGACACATAAATATCGTCTGGTCCCGGCAAATAATTGTAATTCGGTGCGCGCAAAAATCCGAATCCATCGGGCAAAATTTCGAGCGTGCCTTCTCCGAATATCAAACCGGTCTTTTCGATCTCTGCCTGTAGTAGCGCAAAAATAAGATCTTGCTTTCTCATCCCAGCAGCACCGTCAATTTTGAAATCTTTGGCCATATGGTTCAGCTCGCTGATTTTCTTTTCCTTAAGCTCAACAATATTCATTAAAAAATTATCCCTCCAAGTAAATATTATGGTTTTATATCTTCTAAGTATTTGTTTTTTATTTTTTTAATCCTGCCAGGCTGGTTAAATCAGAAATTTTTAGCCGGAGTAGAATTTTTCTATTTTTCACTGGAACCGTTATTCTGTGGATTCAATTATTCCCTGTTTAACAGGAAGAATTTACAAAACAATTTAAATGGATCCATGTTGGCTTTAACGAAAGAATATGGATTTTCAGTGAATTAAAATAGAAGAATTGGGCATTCTCTCCAAATGGCGGGATCCAACAGGTATGTTTTTGTTTTTCTGAAAATTATATCATGATTATGTGGCTGTCAAGGGCTTTTTCTTTTTTTTGTATGGTTTGAAAGATTTTTCATATAATAAATCGACAGCCTCCATCAGTCGCGCTGTTGAACTCTCATTCCATAATACAAAATGAGCACGTCCAATTTTGTCTTTGTCCGGCATCTGGACATGAATGAGGTTTTCAGCCTCATCACGGGATATGTTGTCGCGCGCCATCAGTCTTTTAACTCGCAATTTGCGACCGGCGCTTACAAGAACAATCCGATCGAACTGTTCTTGCATATTCAGTTCAAAAAGAAGTGGAACTTCTATCACGACAATCTTGGAACCTTCATTTTCCGCACAGGCTATCTTTTTCCGCATAAGGTTCGATATTTCAGGGTGAACAATACGCTCCAGAGCCAACCGTGCAGCATCATCCTTGATGATCATTCGCCGCAGCATTTTACGATTCAATGTCGCATCCCCAAGCAAGACCGTCTTTCCGAAAAAATCCACGATTTTTTTATGCGCCGTCGAGTTCGGAGCAACAGCTTCCCTTGCCATGGCATCGGAGCTGATGACCTTTATCCCCAGTTCCTTAAATCGGTTGCAAACAGAGGTTTTTCCAGATCCAGCACCACCGGTCACGGCAACTCTTAGAACTTTTGTTCTTGTTTTATCCATATGGGTATCCGGATAGACACAGACATAAAATAATGATAATAAACATACACTCAGGAAAATCAAGAATGCAATGAAATTAACCACCCCGTTGCAAACGGGTGGCGCATATGACGATTTAATTCATGATTCCATTCAATAAAGACATCTTGCCCGAAGTAAAAGGTACATACATCGTCGGCGGAACGGTCAGGGACTTGCTTCTCCACCGGACGCCCACCGACTATGATATTGCAGTCACCGGAGATCCGGAAAATTTTGCTGAAAAGATGGCCCAAAGAACCAAAGGGCACGTTATCAAGCTTGGCAAACCGGGGCAAACGACGATCAGGGTGGCATCGGGTGACAAGATATTCGATATAACATCTTTAAACGGGGCGTCCATAGAAGACGATCTTAAAAAAAGAGATTTTACCATCAACGCCATGGCATACCATGTGTACTCAGAGGAAGTTATCGACTGCCTGGGCGGACTTCAGGATCTTGCCGATAAAAAAGTTCGTATGGTTTCACGGAAAATTTTCGTTAAGGATCCTGTAAGGCTGATACGTGCTTACAGAATAGGCGCTCATCTGAATTTCAGAATTGAGCCCCAGACAGCGTCGGCCATAAAATCTGATGCGAAACTGATACATAATTCAGCCGGAGAGCGAATTCGTGTTGATTTTTTTTCAATGCTCGGCACGTCCAAATCCTACGATTATCTTTCCCAAATGGACAACAGCGGGCTTTTAACCGAAATCCTCCCGGATCTTGCCCCCCTAAAAGGATGCCTCCAGAATCGTCATCATCTTTACGACGCATTTGAACATACCATGAAGGCATATGATCATCTCGAGATCCTGTTGAATGAGTTGAAAAAAATCCTTCCTGATACGTTTACCCAAATTCGACAATATGTCGACAAAAACAGACCGGCGCTTATCAAGTGCGCGATCCTTTTGCACGACATCGGAAAGCCCCTGGTAAAAAGCACAGGCAGCAACGGCAGAAGCCACTTTTACGGTCATGCCCGGAAAAGTGCAGATCTGGCTCGAAAAATCAGCCAGAAACTAAGATTTTCTAATCATGAAAGGCAGTTCATCGATTTTATCATCCGGAATCATATGAAACCGTTGTTTCTTTTTACAGCGCATGAGAAAAAGACGTTAACGCAAAAAAGTTTAACACGTTTTTATAAAAAATGCGGTGATAACACACCGGCCCTTCTTCTGCATGCCATTGCCGATGTAAAAGCAAAACAAAACAGGACGCATCAAAGAAACAGGGCTCTTATAGGCTTTGCAAAAAAGATGATATACGATTTTTTTAATCGTTTTAAACCCATAAGCAATGAACCGCCACTCATAACCGGGCATGATCTCATTAAAGTATTCGGGCTTACACCGTCCCCTTTGTTTAAAACAATCCTTGATCTCGTTGACGAGGCCAAATTAACCCATTCCATAAAAGACAGGACCGAAGCGTTGGCACTGGTCAAAGAATACTTAAACCTCAATTGATCGCAAACAAAATGGATAGCTGAATTAAGGTTAAACATCAAACCCTGAGTGTGTTGGCCCTTTGAAAAAAAGTTAATCAAGGATTTAACTTCCAAGTCTTGACAAGATACTCCTATTTATATAGTAAAGCTGAGAATATTGATACCGATAAAAAATATATCCAACGTATAAATCTTAAAATAAACTGCGAAAGGAGAATCAGACATGAACATTTTGTTTTTTGGTCCGAACGGCAGCGGTAAAGGAACCCAGGGTGCAATTTTAAAGGATAAGTTCAACACGGCCCATATAGAGTCCGGAGCTATTTTCCGTGACAACATTTCCAAAGGGACTGAATTGGGAACCAAAGCCAAGGAATATATCGACCGGGGAGATTTGGTGCCGGATGAAATCACAATACCGATGATACTCGACCGACTGAAACAGGATGATTGTCAAAACGGATGGCTTCTTGACGGATTCCCAAGAAATAAGAATCAGGCGATAAAACTCGATGAAGCACTTAAAGATGCGGATTTGTCTCTCGATATTGTCATTGAAATTCTTCTTGATCGCGAAATTGCAAAAAACAGAATCATGGGACGCAGACTCTGTGTAAACGACAACAACCATCCCAACAACATCTATATAGATGTCATCAAACCCGATGGAGATAAATGCCGGGTTTGCGGTGGTGATTTAAAAACCAGAGACGACGATCAGGATGGAGATGCCATCAACAAGCGCCACAAAATTTATTACGACAGTGACACCGGAACCCTAGCATCCGCGTACTATTTCAGAGACCTTGCCGCCCAAGAAGAAAAGATTAAATATATCACGCTGGACGGCGAGCCAAGCGTAAAAGAGGTTACAACAGAACTCGTTTCAAAGCTGTAAAATTCATGAATTCGACTTTTTGAATATTCATCGAAATTTAATCTGACCGGCGTTTCAAAAATCTTCATTTTGTGATTGCCCCATGTGCCCGTGAGCTGATTTTTAGTACGGGCACATTTTTTTACACCTTTTGCCCGATGCAATATTGCAAACAATCCGTTTTTGTTTGCCGTATGAGCATTTTTGAAAAAAAGATCCATTGGAAACTTTTTTCTTGCCAATAAATTAATTGCCTGATATACAAATTTATTTATCATTACTATGAAAATAACCATCACAAATGATGACTTGCCGTTGATGGAAAGAAGGGGGCGGATAATTTGAAGGATATTGCGGTCAAGGTTTTAGATAATGACCTTGAAAAGGCCATGCGAATTCTGAAAAAAAAAGTTCAGAATGACGGCCTTTTTAAACGACTAAAGATGAAAAAAGCATATGAAAAGCCGAGTGAATATAGGCGTCGCAAGCAGCGTGAAGCCTTGAGAAGACAGCGGATAGCGGCATCCAGAAACAGATACCGCAGAAGGTAAGACCAAAACTTGAAAAATTTTTAAACCCGGCAAATGTATCAACCCTGCCGGGTTTTTTTTGTGACAATGACACCCAAAGACCCTTACAACGATTGTCTGAAGACCCTATATAATCTCCGAAGATACGGCATAATACTGGGCCTTGACACCATAAAAAATATTCTTCAAGGCTTGGGAAATCCCCAGGACAACTTTTACGCCATTCATGTTGCCGGAACCAACGGGAAAGGATCCATCGCATCCGCCATGGCCACAATTCTTCATATGGCCGGATATAATGTCGGTTTATATACATCCCCGCATCTTGTCAGTTTCAATGAAAGAATCTGTATAAACAACCGTCCCGTTTCTGATGAAAACGTTGTTGCCGCTTATGAGGCCGTCAATAAAGTCCACCACGGCACACGCGAACCGACTTTTTTTGAGTTTTCAACTGCCATGGCATTCTATGAATTCGGCAAAAACAACGTCGATTGGGCCGTCATTGAAACCGGCATGGGAGGACGTCTCGATGCCACCAACATTGTTGAACCGGCACTTTCCATAATCACCAACATATCCCTTGAACACAAAATGTATCTGGGGAACACCATCGCCGAGATAACCGGGGAAAAAGGCGGCATCATCAAGAAAAGGGTGCCGGTTGTCACCGGAGTCAAGCAAAAAAACGCCTTTTCAGTACTAAAAGCCATCGCGGAATCACAATCAGCCCCGATTTACCAATTTGGGAAGGCTTTCCGGATTCGAAGGAAGCCCGACGGAACATTTAACTATTTTGGAATCGACAACGTATGGCGAAATATCCATACCGGGCTCATCGGCAGACACCAGATCAATAATGCAGCACTCGTCCTTGCCGCATGTGAGGTGTTGAACAAAAACAAGCTTAACCTTACCCTCAAAACCATCAAGGATGGTCTGGAACAAAACAGATGGCCGGGGAGATTGGAGATCGTATCCTCAACACCCCTGATCCTTCTTGACGGCGCCCATAATTTCATCGCTGCCAGAAATCTTGCAAGATACCTTGATGAGAATCTCTCCCATCGTAATATTACACTGGTCATCGGCATGCTGGATGATAAGCCATATAAGGCCATTCTGAAAAACCTGCTTCCCCTTTGCAAAAAAGTCATATTAACCCGTCCGAAAATCGATCGGGCCATAGCCCCGGAAAATCTTCATCCAACAGCAAAGGAATTCATATCAGACATTCACATCATACCCGACGTCCATCAAGCCATAGCACATGCCATGGAAAACGCATCACCCGAAGACGTTATCTGCATCGCAGGCTCGCTTTACGTGGTTGGCGAAGCAAAAGAAATGTTTGAAAAAGAGCCGGTTCAATAAGGGAAAATTAGCGCCAAGGAACCAAGGTTATCCAGCTTGACATATCCGCGTCGATGAAATATTTATTTGTGTATTAATGGTATAAATAATACGTGCGCCCGTAGCTCAGTGGATAGAGCGTCAGCCTCCGGAGCTGAAAGCCGCTGGTTCGAACCCAGCCGGGCGTACCAGAGCAATATTAAGGAGTTATGAGTTTTTATAACTCCTGTTTCTTTATAAAAAAATATCATACCCCCCACTATTCCCCTTAACCTCAATAAAAATCAGGGTAAAAAGAAAATGTTTCATGCCAATAAAAAACCCGGCTTCCAAAAGGAGAAAACCGGGCTTTTCTGTCTTTAGGTACGGTTTTTTCAATATTTTAATAATTCGATATCACAACTCCTGAAGGTCACTTACCGATTCAAGATACATAGCAGTAATCACCGGTTTCGCGAATCGTGTGATACGATTTGTATGTGTAACGTTAACGTAGCGGTGGCGAAGCCGCCAGGTTGCGCGCCTTGTTAAAGCCGTACATTATTCATCTAAATGAAACTTGACGCCATGCCGATTTGCTACAATTTGGAGTTTATCTATCTCCGGAAGCCCCGAAGGTATTTCCTTAGCAAGGTCAGTGAAGAAACTTGATGCATTACTTGTCTGGCTTGTGATAGATATCATTTGGCCGCCCCCTTTTTCAAAGCGAAACCAGTGCACTGTACCGGCTGGCAAATGGACCAAAGTCCCAGGTTTTGCAACCATCTTTTCTTCATCATATCCAAATTCAATATTTCCTTTAGTAACAAAAAATGATTCATCCCAATGATGGGAGTGAGGAGGAGGACCGCTTCCTTCAGGGCCTCCCTGTAAAAATAATTCATATCCATGTGTTTCATTTTTTGAGGCGATTATTGTGATTCCTTCGCCTACAACATTAAGAGGGTCTGGACGGTTTTCTGGAAAAACAACAAATGGTTTTAACATGGGATTTTCTCCAATCTTGTATTGATAAAAGCTGTATCTATTAGTGGCGATCGAATATTGTGGTTATTTGCCAATA